>MDTB01229613.1_pt1 | contig 12748 bp, 12 predicted proteins | sample 811161 | NCBI WGS metagenome assembly MDTB01 (sample SAMN05326650, study PRJNA326480) | marine metagenome | isolation source: seawater | place: Mediterranean Sea | collected 2009 | reverse complement strand
GAAAAAGTTATTTTACATCTGCCCAATTATAGTTTTTAATAGACCTGGATATTTTTATAAAGCTCTTAGTTCGAAGGCAGCTAAATATTTTTGGAAGAATAAAGTTAATATAAGAAAAATGAGAAAAGTTTCTAAACATAAACTTCCATTATGGTCATTTATTGATAATTCGGCTAACTTAAGTTCGTCGACTGAAATCAGAAAACTTGATAATTATATTGGTTTATAAATGAAAATAAATTCAAAAAAACTATGTACTATTTCTCAGAATGTTTTGTCTAAACATAAAGCAGAGAATATAGTTACTATTGATATGAAAGATAAATCTACAATTGCAGATTATATGATAGTTTGTTCAGGAACTTCTAGCAGGCATGTTATTGCCTTATCTAATTATCTTAGAGCAGAATTCAAAAAAGAGCATCTCAATACCCTATCCACAGAAGGTAAGAAAGCAGGCGATTGGGTTCTTGTAGATGCTGGAGATGTAATTATACATTTATTTAGAAACGAAGTAAGAGAATATTATAATCTAGAAAAAATGTGGGATTATGAAATAAATGAAAATATTTTACTAAAGAATTAAGTATCTTTTAATAACTATGAAATAGTCGTAGGATCTTAAAAATGTTTAAGCTTCAATATATTTTAATAATTTTAATAACCTTTTTCACCTTAAGCTTATATTCTATTGAAGATAACTATAAAGAACTTAAAAAAGTTGAAAAAAAACTCAAATATAATAAAGAAATATTAATAGAACTAAAAAATATTGAAAAAGAACTAGATTTTGATATTAGAAAAGTTGATCGAAGTCTTAAGAAGTATAAATATATGATTAAAAAAGGCTTTAATGAAAAAAATAAAATAAAAGGGTTAATTAATAAAGAGAAAAAAGAGGTAGAGCTAGTAGAGAAAGAAATAAATATTTTCAAAAAGGCTCAATCAACATTACTAAGTGAAATACTATTGGATACTATACTAGCAGATAAACAAGAAATTAGTTCTATTATTAGAAATAATATATATATGAATATTGTAGTTAGTAATAGATTAAAAAAACAAAAAAAAGATGCCCTTAACTTATCAATAGTTGATAAAGAGTCTTCGCTAAATAAAATAAATACGTCACTGGCTAAAATTAGAAAACAAGTAGATTTTGATGCCGTTAAAAAAGAGAGAATTCTTGGTGAAACAGTAATCACTGCTATACAAAAAGAAAAAAATAAATACGAACAAAAAATAATTAAGGATAGAGCTAATACATTAAAAGAATTAATAGAGAAATTGAAGAGAAGTAAAGTTAGTAACTTAGAAAAAAGTAATATTTCTTTAGGAAAGTTTGAAGATATGCTTCCTGTAGGAAAACTTAGCATACAAAAAATTAATACGAAGAAGCTAGAAACTGGGATATTGCTTATTTTAAAGAAAGATAGTATTTTAAAATCGCCTAGAGAAGCATTAGTAGTATATGCTGACAGTTTCAAAGGATATGGTAATATGGTTATACTTGATTTAGGAAATGACTTTCATCTCATATTTTCTGGACTTAGTAATATTTTATGTAAAACTGGAGATTGGGTTCAAAAAGGAGTAGTATTGGGAGATATAAATAAAAATGTAAGAGATAATACTCTTTATATGGAAGTAAGGTTCAAAGGTAAAACCATTAATCCATCAAAATGGTTGCGATCATAATTAACTAAAGGTGAAAAAATGTACAAACTTAGAAAATCTTTTATTGTCAAAATTATCATAGTTCTAATTAGCTTAAGTTTCTATAAAATAACTTATGCTAATGAAAATGATGTTTATAAACAGCTAAATCTATTTGGAGAGGTTTATGAGCGAGTTAGAGGAGAATATGTTGAAAAAATAAAAGATAAGGATTTAATTGAAGCAGCTATTAATGGAATGTTGCAGTCCTTAGACCCTCATTCAAGCTACTTGAATGCTGAAAGTTTTGATGAAATGAAAGTACAAACAAAAGGAGAGTTTGGTGGATTAGGGATTGAAGTTACAATGGATAATGGTCTAGTAAAAGTAGTCTCTCCTATAGATGAAACACCTGCACAAAAAGCTGGAATTAAATCTGGAGATTATATTTCACATATTGATAATGAACCTGTTATGGGATTAAGCTTATCTGAGGCTGTTGATAAAATGCGTGGTAGAGTAAATACCCCTATAGTAATTAAAATAATTAGAGAAGGTACTGAATCTTTTGAACTAGAATTAGTTAGAGCCGTGATTAAAATAACTTCTATCAAAACCAAAGTTAATGAGGACGTAGGATATTTAAGAATAACTTCATTTACTCAAAAAACTTATAAAAATTTAGTAAAAGAATTTAAAAAATTAGATAGTGAAATGGGTGGTACAATGAAAGGACTAGTGCTAGATCTTAGAAATAATCCTGGTGGTTTACTAGACCAGGCTGTTTCTGTATCTGATGCTTTTTTGGATAGAGGTGAAATTGTTTCTACTAGAGGTAGAGACACAAATTCTGAGCAAAGATATAATGCTACTAAAGGAGATATTACTAATGGTCTTCCTATCGTTGTTCTTATTAATAGTGGATCTGCATCAGCCTCGGAAATAGTTGCGGGAGCATTACAAGATCATAAAAGAGGGATATTAATGGGTACTCAAACATTTGGTAAAGGGTCAGTTCAGACTATAATTCCAGTAACTAGCAAGGGAGCTATTAGGTTAACAACCGCTAAATACTACACACCATCAGGAAAATCTATACAAGCAAAAGGTATTGACCCAGATATTTTTGTTCCTCAATCAAAAGTTGAAATACTAGAAAAAAACCTTTCTCGTAAAGAAGCTGACTTAAGAGGTCATCTGAAACAAGAAAAAGATTCTGAAAATGCTGAAAAGAACAACTTAAAAGATGATGAAAAAGAATTAGATAATGAATCTAAGGACTATCAATTGGATAGGGCTATTGATTTAATTAGATCAATAAATGTATATGAAGGTCTAAAGAAATCCTCATCATGATAATATCCACTCCAACATATATTGAAAATGGCTGGAGAGTGGGTGTTGGTATTGTTCTTATTAATAATAATAGAGATATATTTATGGGGGAGAGGATAGATAATTCAGGATCTTGGCAAATGCCTCAAGGAGGAGTAGATGTTTCGTCTAAAGAAAGTTTAATAGATGCAGCAAGAAGAGAATTATATGAAGAGACTGGGATAAAAAGTATAGGGTTTATAAGAGAGAGTAAAAAGTGGTATTATTATTATCTACCTAAATACCTTAGTAAAAAATTGTGGAAAGGTAGATTTATAGGACAAAAACAGAAGTGGTTTGCATTTAACTTTCTAGGACCTGATAAAGAAATTAACATTACTACACATAAAAAACCGGAATTCAGTAGTTGGAAATGGGTTGATTATAATAATGTTTCTAAAGAAATAATCAGCTTTAAAAAAGAAATTTATACTAGCGTACTTCAAGAATTTAGGGAAGTAATCTAAATTATAAAAATCAACTTATACCTATTAGATGTTGTTCTTGTAATATTTTTTTCTTTAAAATAAGTTTTTTAAGTAAAGTCTTATCCTTTTCTTTTTCTATTTTATTTTCTATGTCTTCAATTTCCTTGTCTAATATCTTTTTATCAATCTCAGCTATTTCTTTTATATAATCTACCAAAATTAAGCATCTATTATCTAGAACCTTTACAAATCCACTTCCTACGAAAAATGAAATATTATCAGCTTCATTGTTAAATATTTCGAGCTTACCTGGTCTTAGGTAGGTAACTATAGGGGCATGGTCTTTCATAGCAGAAAAATCTCCTTCTTCTCCTGGTATTACAACCATATTTGCTGGGCCATTATAATACTCTTTATCAGGCGATATTAATTTTAATTCAAGGTTCTCCAATTTTTTAGGCTACTTCCATTGCCATTTTTTTTGCTTTTTCTACAGCTTCATCTATAGTTCCCACCATATAAAAAGCTGATTCTGGAATATCATCATATTTCCCAGAGCATAACTCTTTAAAACCCTTAATAGTTTCAGAGATCTCAACAAACTTTCCTGAAAAACCTGTAAAAACCTCAGCTACATGAAAAGGTTGAGATAAGAATCTTTGAATTTTTCTTGCTCTAGCAACAATTAATTTATCTTCTTCAGATAATTCATCCATGCCTAAAATAGCTATAATGTCTTGCAAGGATTTATAAGTCTGAAGTATTCTTTGTACTTCCCTTGCAACATTATAATGTTCTTCCCCTAAAACTCTTGGATCTAAAATTCTAGAGGTTGAATCCAAAGGGTCAACAGCAGGATAAATTCCTAGTTCTGCAATTTGCCTTGATAAGACTGTGGTTGCATCTAGATGACTAAATGAAGTAGCTGGAGCGGGATCTGTTAAATCATCTGCTGGAACATATATTGCTTGCACAGATGTGATAGAACCTTTATTTGTAGAAGTTATTCTTTCTTGTAAAGCACCCATATCTGTAGCAAGGGTAGGCTGATATCCTACAGCAGAAGGTATACGCCCTAGCAAAGCAGACACTTCTGATCCTGCCTGAGTGAATCTAAATATATTGTCTACAAAAAAAAGAACATCTTGCCCCTCTTCATCTCTAAAATATTCTGCCATCGTGAGTCCGGATAAACCAACTCTAGCTCTAGCCCCAGGAGGTTCATTCATTTGGCCATAAACTAGTGCAGCTTTAGAATCACTGCTTCCTGGCTTAATTACTCCTGACTCCATCATCTCGTGATATAAATCATTTCCTTCTCTTGTTCTTTCTCCTACTCCTGCAAATACAGAATACCCTCCGTGCCCTTTAGCAACATTATTAATCAATTCCATTATTAAAACTGTTTTTCCTACTCCTGCTCCTCCAAATAAGCCAATTTTTCCACCTTTTGAATAGGGTGCTAACAAATCTACCACTTTAATACCTGTTACAAGCATTTCTGTATTAGTAGATTGCTCAATATATTTAGGAGCAGGTCTATGAATTGGATAAGTTTTCTTTGTTTTAATTGGACCTAATTCATCAATTGGGTCTCCTACTACATTTGTAATTCTTCCTAAAGTCTCAGGTCCAACTGGAACTTGTATAGGAGACCCTGTATCTATGACCTCTGTTCCTCTCTTCAAACCATCAGTGGCTGACATTGCTACAGATCTTACTGTATTTTGTCCTAAATGCTGTGCTACCTCTAGGACTATTCTATCTTTGTTATCATTTTGCACATGCAGGGCGTTCATAATAGGAGGTAAATCTTCTAAGAACTCTACATCCACTACTGGCCCTATTATTTGTTTAATTTTTCCTGCTTTTTTTATCATCTTTTTCTCCATTTATAAAGCTTCTGCCCCTGAGATAATCTCAATTAGTTCTTTTGTAATCATTGCTTGTCGTTGTCTATTATAACTTAGAGAAAGGCTGTCAATCATTTCTCCTGCGTTTCTTGATGCATTATCCATTGCTGTCATTCTGGCCCCTTGTTCGCTCGCTCTTGACTCTAAAACAGCTTTATACATCTGCACTATAAAGTTCTTAGGAAGTATTTTTTCTAATACAGTTTCTTCATCTGGCTCATATTCATAGTATGTTGATTTACTGTCATCAACATTATCGCTCTTGTTATTAACACTATCATATGGAATTAATATTTCTTCTATGACTTCCTGCGCAATAACACTCTTAAAATAATTATAGAATATAAAACACTGCTCTAGCTTTTTTTCATAGAATTCTGATAAAATTTTTAGACCTAGTTCCTCTGTAGCATCATAATCCATATTAGAGATAGAAACATTCTTAATCTCTGAGTTAAAGTATTTTTTATTAGAAGAATTCAGTAAATCATAACCTTTTTTACCGATACAGATAAGAGTAATATTTTTATTGTCTTTTTCTAGGCTTTTAAGTAGGTTCTTAATTTTTTTTACCAATCCAGAATTAAGGCCTCCACAAAGCCCTCTATCTGATGAAACAGCAATAATAAGAACATTATCCTTTTTTCCATTGGACTCTAGAAAAATATTTTCTTTATTATCTAGCGATGAAACCAAACCTTTTGCTATATCTTCAAGTCCACTGCTGTAATTTCGTCCCTTTTCAGCTAAACTTTGTGCTTTTTTAAGCTTTGAGGCAGCTACCATTTTCATAGCCTGAGTAATCTTTCTAGTAGATTTAACGCTATCAATTCTATTCCTCAAGTCTTTTAAAGATGGCATCTTTTACTTATTTCCTAATAAAAATTCACTTTTAATATCTTCAATTGTTTTTTTCATTTCTCTATTCATTTCATCATCCATGGAAAGCTTACTTTTAAGATTTTTCAGTAACTTACTATTACTACTTTTAAATTTTTTCAATAAGAAATCTTCAAATTTACCAACATTTGAAATGTCTAAGTCGTCTAGATATCCATTTACACCAGAAAAGATAACAATAATTTGCTCTTCTACTTTGAGAGGCGTGTACTGTGGCTGTTTTAAGAGTTCTGTAAGTCTAGCTCCCCTGTTCAAAAGTTTTTGAGTAGATACATCAAGGTCTGACCCAAATTGTGCAAAGGCTGCCATTTCTCTATATTGGGCAAGTTCTAGCTTTATAGAACCAGAAACCTGCTTCATTGCTTTAACCTGTGCTGCTGACCCAACTCTACTTACAGATAATCCTACATTAATAGCAGGTCTTATACCTTGGTAAAAAAGATCTGTTTCTAAAAATATTTGACCATCTGTAATAGATATTACATTGGTTGGGATATATGCTGATACGTCTCCTGCCTGAGTTTCTATTATAGGAAGTGCAGTTAATGAACCAGAGCCATTGTCCTTATTAAGTTTTGCCGCTCTTTCAAGAAGTCTAGAATGCAAATAAAATACATCGCCTGGGTAAGCTTCTCTTCCTGGAGGTCTTCTTAAAAGAAGTGACATTTGTCTGTAAGCAACTGCTTGTTTTGATAAATCGTCATAAATGATTAAAGCATGCATTCCATTATCTCTAAACCATTCTCCAATTGTACATCCAGTGTAGGGAGCCAAATATTGTAATGGAGCTGGGTCTGAAGCAGTGGCTGCTACAACGACAGTATATTCCATCGCATTCTGCTCCTCCAAAGTTTTGACAATCTGAGCTACAGTAGACCTTTTCTGCCCAACTGAAACATAAATACAAAATAATTTTGCACTATCTTCTTTTTCTTTATTTAAATCTCTCTGGTTTATAATTGTATCAATAGCCACGGCAGTTTTTCCAGTTTGCCTATCTCCAATAATTAATTCTCTTTGGCCTCTTCCAATAGGTACTAATGCATCTATAGCTTTTAGCCCAGTTTGCATTGGTTCAGAGACTGACTCTCTTGGTATTATTCCTGGAGCTTTAACATCTACTATTCTTCTGTCTTTTGATTTTATTTTTTCTTTTCCATCTATTACATTTCCCAAACCGTCTAAAACTCTTCCTAAAAGTTCTTTTCCTACAACTGTATCAACTATACTGCCCGTTCTTTTAACAGTATCACCCTCTTTTATATTTCTATCGTCTCCAAAAATAACCACCCCAACGTTATCTTCTTCAAGGTTGAGAGCCATTCCTTGAGTTTTATCATCAAATTCAACCATTTCTCCGGCGCTAACTTGTTCAAGTCCATAAACTCTAGCAATACCATCTCCTACAGATAGTACTTTCCCTATCTCCTCAACCTTAGTATCTAAATCAAATTTTTGTATCTGTTCTTTTAGGATGGAAGATATTTCCGAAGAAGTAAGTGCCATTAAATTGCTCCTTTTATCATATTGTTTATTTTAAAAACCTTATTCTTAATAGACGCATCAATTAGGTCTGAACCTATTTGTAAAATAAGTCCACCAATAATTTTTTTATCAATAATATTTTTTAGTCTAACTTTCTTTTTCATTTTATTTTCTAATAACGATATTAAATCATTTCTTATATCTGTGCTCAATTCTATGGCAGAAGTGACTGTTACATCTATTTCTCGATTATTTGAAGATACCATACTTTTAAATGTAAATAAAACACCTTTTAAGTTGTTTAGCCTGGAGTTCTTACATAATAATACTAAAAAAGAATACATAACTTTGCTAACCTTTATTTTTTTATCGCTGCTAAAGGAGAATATATTTTGGACTATATCAATCTGTTTTTTAGAACTTATAAGGGGACTTTTAAAAAGTTTATCAAAATTAGGATTTTCTTCATACATTTTAATAATCATCTCTACTTCTTTTAATAAAGAGTCAGTATTTTTAGTCTCTTTCGCTAAATCACATAGTGCGAAAGCATACCTATGGTGCAGTTTTGAATTTTGTGCTGTTGCTTCCATTTTGATATAAAAATTATTAACATACCCTTATATTAGTTGCAATACAGAATAAAAAAATATTTAAAAAAAACTATAAGGGTCTATATCGATTTTAAAACTAATTTTAGAACTAATCTTTCCTCTAATGTCTTTACCTTTAATTTTTTTTTGAATTATCAAAGGATTTGAAGCTTTTATAAGAATTCTATATCTAAATTCTCCTTTTAAAAAGGATATAGGAGCTGGAATAGGCCCAAACAAAATAAAATCATTATGTACAGATAACATATTTTTTAATGACATTGCTGAACTTTCTAATTCTTTAATATTTTTTCCAGATAAGATTATAGATGCCAACTTAGAAAATGGAGGTAGAAATGTTTGTTTTCTAAAAAGTAACTCCTCTTCATAAAAATTATCTCTTCTATTGTTTTTAATCTTGTCTAATAATTTATTTTTAATATCGTAAGTTTGAATAAAAACTTCTCCTTTTTCCTCTGCTCTTCCTGCTCTACCTGCTACTTGCTGGGTAAGTTGGAATATTTTTTCACTAGTTCTTATATCAGAATTATAAAACCACATATCAAAATCTAATATAAAAACTTTATTTAAATTTAAGAAATTAAAACCCTTAGAAATGATTTGTGTTCCTACTAATAATTTTATTTTATTATTTTCAATATTATTTAAAGTTTTCTTAAATGTCTTGTTATTAAAACTATCTGATGAAAGAGATATTATAGATGAACACTTGAAAATATTCTTTGCTTCTTCTACTACTTTCTCGATGCCTAAACCAACGTGAAGTATACTTTCTTTTTCTCCACAAGAAGAACATTCCTGAATATTATTCTTTGTATATCCACAATGGTGGCATATTAATAACTGAGACTTTTTGTGCAAAACTAAGTTAACATCGCATTTATTACATTTCTGCTTTGCTCCACATTTAATACAAATTGATATTGGTGCATACCCCCTCCTATTTATTAGAATGAGTGATTGTTTTCCTAAGCTCAGGTTTTTTATTATTTCATTTTTTGTTTTTTCTGAAAATATTTTTCCTTTCTCTTTCTTCATATCTATTAAATGGATATCTGGTAAAACTGATTTTCCAAATCTTTTTTTGATAGTTGTATAATAAAATTTTTTTGTAATATAATTTTTATATGTTTCAAGAGAAGGAGTAGCTGAAACTAATACAACAAAGCTATCTGAGATTTTTGCCCTTACTATTGCCATATCTCTAGCGTTATATATTATTTTTTCTTCTTGTTTATAAGAAATATCATTTTCTTCATCTACTATAGTTATAGCTAAATTTGAGAAAGGTAGAAATATAGAAGATCTAGTTCCCACTACTACAATTGGCTGCCCCTTAATAGCACTTTGCCAAATTTTATTTTTTTCTTTATTTAAAATTGAAGAGTTCCATTGAAGAGGTGGAAAACCAAAAACCTCTTTAAACCTATTTACCCATTGCTCCGCTAATCCTATTTCTGGCAATAAAACTAATATTTGTTTATTAATCAAAAGGTAATCTTTGATAAGCCTAAAATATACTTCGGTCTTCCCGCTGCCCGTTATACCGTCTAAGAATATTGGCCTAGATTTTTTTCCTTGTAACTTAGACTTTATATAGTGATAAGATTTTATTTGATGCTTATTTAATTTTTTTAATTTTATTTTTTTTTTAAAATTATAAAAATTATAAAGAACATCTTTCTTTTCTTCTATAATTTTTTCTTCTTTCAATATTTTATTTAAATAATATTTGGTGAAATTTAATTTTAAAAGTTGTTGGAAAGTTCTAGGTTTTTTTTCTAGTAAATTATTTAGAGTATGTAATTTATTGTCCTGCAGGGATTCTTGTATTTTTTTCTTATTTACCTTTAAGAAAGTTTCCTTTCTTGGATTAATAATCTTATCGTTAGGTAAAAATTGTTTTAATGTATATCCTCTGCTTACTAAGTTATACATTGAAAACCAGTCAATAAATTTAATGATATTTTCAGTTATCTTATTTTTTATTTTTAGCTCTATAATTGGCTTTATAGAAAAACTAATATTTTTTGGTTCAGATATATTTTCTAAAGTACATCCATAAACTTCTTTTCCTCTGATATTTACCCTTATTATAGACCCATAAGGTAATCTTGTCTCTGAGCTATATATCAAGTCCTCATCTACATTATATGCTGGCAGGATTTTATAATAAAAGATTTTTTCTTTTTTTATACTTTCTTTTTTTAACATTTTCTTAAATAATATACATGTAATTATAGAAAAAAAAATTTATATGAAGTTTTTTATTGATACAGCTAACATTAAAGAAATAGAAGAGATAAATCAATTAGGTTTAGTAGACGGGGTAACAACCAACCCATCACTAATCTATAAGTCAGGAAAAGATTTTAAAGAAGTAATAAAAGATATATCTGAAATAGTTAGCGGTCCTATTTCTGCTGAAGTTACTTCAACTAACTTTGATAATATGGTTGAACAAGGATATGAACTTTCTAAAATAGCTAAAAATATAGTTATAAAGGTACCATTAACTGAAGCTGGCTTAAAAGCTTGTAGGATATTATCATCTAAAAATATCCATGTTAATGTAACACTGTGTTTTTCATCATCGCAAGCCATACTAGCTGCGAAAATGGGCGCTACTTACATATCTCCCTTTATAGGAAGATTGGATGACATAAGTCAACAAGGAATAAGTCTAATCAAAGATATTGTTCAAATATATAAAAATTATAATCAAACTTTTAAAACCCAGGTTCTAGTTGCTTCCATTAGAAGTCCTTTACAAATATCATCAGCTGCTTCTATTGGAGCTCATGTTGCAACAATACCTCCTAAGATTATTAAACAAATGATGAATCATCCTTTAACGGATACTGGTTTAGAAAGTTTTATGAAGGATTGGGAAAAAACTGGCCAGAAGTTTTGATAATAAAAAATCTTAACTTAAAAAAAGCAATAGAAAATTTCTCTTCTCATGAATTATTTAACTGTTATCAAGACTGGATTAAATGGCTTATAAATAGCAAAAATGTTAGCCTTAATACAGTTGATGCCTACTCTTATGATTTTAAAAGTTTTTTGTTTTTTATTACTGAACATCATGGCACAAATAAAATTGATTTTTTGTTACTAAAAAGTTTAAAGATAAAAGATTTTCGGTCATGGCTTTCTTATTTATCTTCTAAGGAAAGAAACTTAGGTTATAAGTCTATTGCACGATCAAGAGCTAGTATTATTTCTTTCTTTAGGTATTGTTCGTTATTCAATTTTTTAAAAAATTCAGAGATTTTTATGCTATCTTCACCAAAAATTCCTAAATCATTACCTAGAGCTTTGTCAGAAAAGCAAATTAATAAAATAATAAATTTAATGGATAGTGAGAAAAAAGATTTTATCAAGAAAAGAAATAAGGCATTATTATATATTTTGTGGGGAGCAGGATTAAGAATTAGTGAAGCTCTATCCCTTAATACCAAACACTATGGACCAGAAACTTTAGTTGTAAAAGGAAAAGGAAATAAGGAGAGAATTGTTCCTATTCTGGGAATAGTAAATGAAAAGATAGGAAGCTGGTTATTGGAAAGAAAAAAAATTGATAATATACAATCTGAAGCAATCTTTATCAGTCAGAGAGGAAAAAGACTAACGTCAAGATATGTTCAAAAATTTTTTAGTGACTTAAGAAAGCAATTAGGATTCGATGATACAGCTACTCCTCACGCTTTAAGGCATAGTTTTGCAACTCACTTATTAAAGAATGGAGTAGATTTAAGAACATTACAAATTATGCTGGGCCACAATAGTATATCTACTACTCAGCATTATTTAAAAATATCAAATAGCTTTGCTGAAAATGTATATATCAAGACTCATCCTAGAGCAAAAGCAAAAAAAATTAGAAAAAATAACTAGTATCAACCTGATACAAATCGATACTAGTTATAAACAAAACTAATTAATCTTATAGGTAAGTGATTGGCGACAGTTAAATGCACCATGGTCTCCAGGTTTTGCACCATCGCATTCCCAAGGGCCTTTCCCAGTAATACCTTTATATTTACCTGTACCTCCAATTATCATATTTTCACCCGCGTTCTTTAAAGGGCTTCCGGTAAAAGATGTAAATATTCTATCTCCATCTTTATCTCCAAAATAACAATTCCCATTAAATGTGTTTATATCTGCACTCATTACTATAGTAGCCCCACATAAAGCTCTACCTTCATGTAGTGGACCACTTCCCTTAACATTAAAAGTACTTCCAGATGAGGACCCTGTCATTATATTCCATCCATCTGCTTGCGGTTCTGAAGGATTCATATCAAATTGCCATCCAGTAACAAAGTCGATCTTCCCTTTACTTGGAATGGCGTGTCCATCTGCATAAACT
>MDTB01162196.1_pt1 | contig 12748 bp, 11 predicted proteins | sample 811161 | NCBI WGS metagenome assembly MDTB01 (sample SAMN05326650, study PRJNA326480) | marine metagenome | isolation source: seawater | place: Mediterranean Sea | collected 2009 | reverse complement strand
TCAAATTCTGTCATCAGTTTGTTTTTCGGATGGACTCATTGAGATTCCGATCAATACTCGAATTCAAAAAGGGGATAAGCTTAATTTTTATCCATTTTCTCAATTTTAGTTAGGAAAAATGAATTATGATCCATTTGCGTTTTTTTGCCTCATTTAGAGAGATTATCAAAACTGATGAAGAGTATTATCCATTCGAAGGTTTCAGCACGGTCGGTGATTTAAAAAAACTATTATCTCATCGAGGAACAGAATGGAAAGCTGTTTTTCAAGGTGAGACAGTTGTAAAAGCTGCTGTTAATAAAGAGATTGTCTCAGACGATTTTCTTTTACATGATAAAGATGAAGTAGCTTTTTTCCCTCCTATGACCGGTGGGTAAAAAATTTTGCTTTTAAATTTTCCAACTCTTAATTTTTAGCGATCATAAATGAAAGACTTTTTCCCTTCAGTCAAAATTCAGCAACAAGAAATTAATTTAATCAATGAAATTGATCTTTTAAAAGTTACAAGGGATAAGACGACCAATACTAGAGTTGGGGCCATAACTACTTTCTTAGGATCGGTTAGAGATCTGAATGAGGGAGACGAAGTTAGCTCTATGTTTTTAGAGCATTACCCTGAGATGACAGAAATGAGTATTTTTAAAATTCTTGATAGTGCTAGAAAAAGATGGCCTATTTTTAATGCAAGAGTTGTACACAGAGTTGGGTATTTAAAACCTGCAGAAAATATTGTTTTTGTGGGTGTGAGTTCAAGCCATAGGAAAGCTACATTTGAAGCATGTGAGTTCATAATGGATTATTTAAAAACAAAGGCTCCATTTTGGAAAAAAGAGTTCACTTCCGAAGGAAAACGATGGTTAAAAACGAGGATCAAGGATGAAGATCAAGTAAAAGAATGGGAAAAGGGCTCTTGAAAACCAGTAAACTCATCACAATTATATCTTTATGAGATTAGACAAATTAACGACAACTTTTCAACAGGCTATTGGTGGTGCACAAAGTTTAGCTGTTGGCAACGACAATCCTACAATTGAAGTGGCACATGTAGTCGTTTCATTACTTGAAGACCATTCAGGTGGAAGTAGGTCATTAATCGCTCGTTCAGGTGGGAATACAAATAACATAATAGAATCAATGAAAAAAATCATTGATAATTTACCAAAATTAACAAACCCGACAGGTGAAGTTGGATTTAGCTCTGAATTGGTGAGAGTATTCAATTTAACCGATAAAGAGTCTCAAAAAAGAAAAGATGATTTTATCTCAAGCGAATTATTTTTTTTAGTATTGTCAGATGATAAATGTAGCGCTGGTATCTTGATGAGAGAAAGCGCCGTCACATCCAAAAACCTTGAGGCAACTATTAATTCAATCAGAGGAGGAGCTAAAATCGACTCCTCAGATGCAGAAAATAATCGAGAGGCATTAAAAAAATATACGATCGATTTAACCGAAAAAGCCGCAAATGGTTCATTAGATCCAGTAATTGGACGTGATGATGAAATTAGACGGTGTATTCAAATTTTACAAAGAAGAACAAAAAATAATCCTGTTTTGATCGGAGAACCAGGTGTAGGGAAAACAGCTATCGCTGAAGGGCTTGCCCAGAGAATCAACAATAATGAAGTTCCCGAAGGTATGAAGGGAAAAAAATTACTTTCCTTAGATCTCTCAGCATTGCTAGCTGGTGCTAAGTTTAGAGGCGAGTTTGAAGAGAGATTAAAATCGGTTTTGAAAGATCTTTCTCAAATTGCTGAAAGAGAGGGCGGGCATCCCATAGTTTTTATTGATGAAATTCATACAATGGTTGGAGCTGGTAAAGCCGAGGGCGCTATGGATGCAGGAAATATGCTAAAGCCTGCGCTGTCAAGAGGTGAGCTACATTGCATTGGCGCTACTACGTTAGACGAGTATAGAAAATATATTGAAAAAGACGCTGCCCTAGAAAGAAGATTTCAAAAAGTACTAGTTGGAGAGCCAAGCGTTGAGTCTACTATTGGCATATTGAGAGGTTTACAGGAAAGATATGAACTTCATCATGGAGTTGATATTACTGATCCAGCCATTGTTTCCGCAGCAGAGTTATCTAACCGTTATATTACTGATAGATTTTTACCTGATAAAGCTATTGACCTCATAGATGAAGCTGCAAGCAGAGTTAAAATGGAAATTGATTCAAAGCCAGAAGCTATAGATAAAATCGACAGGAGAATGATCCAGTTAAAAATTGAGAGAGAAGCAGTAAGGAAAGAAAAAGATGATGGATCTAAAAAGAGACTGAAAATAATTGACGATGAATTGTTGAGTATATCAACAGAGCTTTCCTCTCTTGAAGAAATTTGGAGGCTTGAAAAGTCGGAAGTTCAAGGTTCTCAGTTAGCAAAAGAGGAAATTGAAAGAATAAAAAAAGAAATTGAGGCTCATACCAAAAAGGGCGATTGGCAAAAAGTTTCTGAGTTGCAATACGGAAAATTACCTCAATTAGAAAAAGTTCTTAAAGACCTCGATAGAAAAGGAACTGAAAGTAAAAGTGATAGACCTAGATTATTGAGAACACAAGTAGGAACTGAGGAAATTGCAGAGGTGGTTTCCCGTGCAACAGGAATTCCGGTTTCGAAAATGATGCAGGGTGAAAGAGAAAAACTTTTAAAAATGGAATCCTTTTTACACAATAGAGTTATTGGGCAAGATGAAGCAGTTACTCTTGTTGCAGACGCAATTAGAAGGTCCAGATCTGGTCTTTCAGATCCAAATAAACCTTATGGTTCCTTCTTGTTTTTAGGACCAACTGGTGTTGGAAAAACTGAGTTATGTAAAACTTTAGCTAATTTTTTGTTTGACTCAGAGGAACATTTAGTCCGTATTGACATGAGTGAGTTTATGGAAAAACATTCCGTGTCAAGACTTGTTGGAGCTCCGCCTGGATATGTGGGGTATGAGGAGGGTGGAGCACTTACAGAGGTTGTCAGAAGAAAACCCTACAGTGTGATCCTTTTAGATGAAGTTGAGAAAGCACACCCGGATGTATTTAACATTCTTTTACAAGTTTTGGATGATGGAAGATTAACTGATGGACAGGGAAGGACTGTTGACTTTCGAAATACGGTTATTGTTATGACCTCGAATCTTGGTTCTATGGAAATTCAAAAAATGGCTGGCATGGTTTCAAAGAAAATTAAAGAAACCGTAATGTCTGAATTAAATAATCATTTCAGACCAGAGTTTATTAATAGAATTGATGAAATAGTTGTTTTCCACTCTCTTTCTGAAATTCATATTAAAGATATTGCGGAAGTACAACTAAAAATTTTATCCACTAGATTGGCTGATCAAGATATGACACTCAATATATCTGAAGCTGCTATTAATGAGTTAGTGAAAATTGGTTTCGACAGAGTATATGGGGCTAGACCACTTAAAAGAGCAATTCAGTCCAAACTGGAAAATAAACTTGCAAAACTTATTTTGGAGGGAAAAATTTTACCTCAAGGCAAAGTTTTAGTTGACTATGATTTAAATCATAGTGAGTTTACATTTTGTGGAGAACCGGTTTAAAGAATATATTTTTAATATTATTTCTCACCATTTTTTTTTATAACCAGCATTGTTCCTGACAAAATATCATGTGGACATTGACAATCCTTTCTTATTAATCCAAAAATTAGCCAAACTCCCGTCATAACACTCGGAATAGCAATGAAAACTCTTATTAAAGCTTTACTTATGTTGAGTTTTTTGCCATCAATACTTACGACTTCTAGAGATAAGGTTTTCATAGCCAGGGTTCCTCTTCCATTACTCCAACCCCATACAAAATAGATTATCACGGTTGAGAAAATAAGAGCTTGGATAATTAAGGTTTGAAGAAAAGGAATATCTTCTTCCTTTGTTATCTCAGCAAAGAAAAAGATATAGACAAACACTATAAAAAATATTGGACCAATAAGTAAGAAAATTTCATAAAACATCGACATGAAGCGTCGCCAGATAGAGGGTGATTCATATTTATCATTCATTTTTTATCTTAATTTGATTAACTTAGATTAAGTATTTTACAGCGACAACTAAATTGATTCATAATGTGTGACAATCTATATTTGATGAAAACGACGCGGAGCTCATTCCACAAGAATGACGTGAAGGCGATTCGTCGGCTCAAAGGCCCCAGGTTAAAGCCTCCTAAATCTTTATAATATGCGGCGCTTGGGGAATTCTTGAACTTGATAGGAATCGGAAAAATGGAAAATAATGGTGCAGAAATTGTTGTTAAGTGTTTACAAGAGGAAAATGTTAAACACGTCTTTGGCTATCCTGGGGGAGCAGTTTTATATATTTATGATGAAATTTTTAAACAAAAAAAATTTCATCACATCCTCGTAAGACATGAGCAAGCGGCTGTTCATGCTGCTGATGCTTATGCGAGGTCAAGTGAAAATGTAGGTGTTTGTTTAGTGACAAGTGGACCTGGTGTAACAAATGCCGTTACTGGTATTGCCACTGCTTATATGGACTCCATCCCAATGGTAATTATTTCTGGGCAAGTTCCAACTCATGCCATTGGTTTGGATGCTTTTCAAGAATGTGACACTGTTGGAATAACTAGACCTTGTGTTAAGCACAATTTTTTAGTTAAGGACGTTAAAGATCTTGCCATAACCATGAAAAAAGCATTCTACATAGCATCAAGTGGCCGGCCTGGTCCTGTTTTGGTGGATATTCCAAAAGACATCACAAGAGATAAGTGTAAATTTGAGTATCCAAATCAGATAAATTTGCGTTCTTATCTACCTACGGTTGTTGGTCATACAGGACAAATACGAAAAGCAGCTCAACTGATTCTCTCGTCCCATAGGCCAATGATTTACACCGGTGGGGGGGTAATACTCTCTAACGCAAGTAACATCGTAAAAAAACTAATCAAATTCCTAAAATTTCCTTGTACTAATACACTAATGGGTCTAGGGTCATTTCCGGCTACTGACAATCAATTTCTCGGTATGCCTGGTATGCATGGCACTTATGAATGTAATCTTGCGATGCAAAATTGTGATGTTTTGATTGCAATTGGTGCAAGATTTGATGACAGAGTAATTGGCAACCCAAAGGATTTTGCACAGATTGCTAGAAAAATTATTCATATTGATATAGATCCTTCATCAATATCTAAGAGGGTCAAGGTTGATATGCCAATTGTTGGAGATATAAAAAATGTTACAACTGAGTTGATTCATCAATTAGAGGACTTGATCTCCTCTGGTATCAAGGTAGATAGTGAAAAAATTAATAAATGGTGGGATCAAATTGACAAATGGAGGGAAAAGGATTGTCTTTTTTACAAGAAGTCTGAAGATGTTATAAAACCTCAGTATGTAGTTGAAAAACTCTATGAGGTTACGAAGGGGAATGCTTTTATTACATCTGATGTTGGTCAGCATCAAATGTGGGCTGCTCAGTACTATAAGTTTGATGAGCCCAGAAGGTGGATTAATTCTGGTGGGCTTGGAACCATGGGTGTAGGCTTACCTTATGCAATGGGGGCAAAGCTTGCAAATCCCACGGCCGAAGTGGCTTGTGTTACTGGTGAGGCATCTATCCAGATGTGCATACAGGAATTATCTACTTGTCATCAATATAAATTACCTCTGAAAATTATCAATTTAAATAATAGGTATTTAGGTATGGTTAGGCAATGGCAAGAAATAGAATATGGCAGTCGTTACTCTGAGTCTTATATGGAATCACTTCCTGATTTTGTAAATTTAGCAGAAAGTTATGGACATGTTGGATTTAAGATAGAGAAACCATCCGATGTTGAACCAATACTAATTGAGGCGTTTAAGATGAGAGAAAAATTAGTTTTCATGGACTTTATAACCGATCAGGAGGAAAATGTTTGGCCTATGGTTCAGACAGGAAAGGGTCTATCTGATATGTTGTTAGGTTCTGAGGATTTGTAAACTATTATGAATCATATTATTTCAATACTCATTGAAAACGAACCTGGGGCCTTATCTAGGGTAGTAGCACTTTTTTCTGCCAGAGGTTATAACATTGAATCTTTAACAGTTGCTCAAACTGAAGAGATTTCCCTCTCAAGGATGACGATTAAAACTTCTGGCTCAGATGATGTAGTTGAGCAAATTACAAAACATTTAAATCGATTAATCGATGTAGTAAAAGTTGTTAATTTAACTGAGTATGAGTTTATTGAACGAGAACTGATGATGATAAAAGTTCGTGCAGTTGGAAAAGGTCGTGAGGAAATAAAGAGAATGGCCGATATATTTAGAGGAAAGATTATAGATGTCACTGATAAGTCATACACTATTGAATTAACCGGGGATAGTTTAAAGTTCTCGGCTTTTTTAGATGCAATTGAGCAGGAAACAATTCTGGAAGTTGTTCGGACAGGTTCTTCGGGAATTGCAAGAGGCGATAGGTGTTTAAAGCTATAACAGCATAACAATAGAGGGAGATGTTTGATGAAGGTACTTTATGATAAAGATGGAGATTTATCGATAGTTAAAAATAAAAAAGTGGCGGTTATCGGTTATGGCTCTCAGGGGCATGCACATGCCTTAAATTTGAGTGAAAGTGGTGTCGATGTCACAGTTGGAGTTAGAAAATCTGGAAGTTCTTGGGATAAGGTTGTTCAAGCTGGCTTAAAGGGTATGGAGGTTGGTGCTGCAGTACAAGAGGCAGATATAGTTATGATGCTTATCCCAGATGAGATGATTTCATCAGTTTTTGTTTCAGATGTTTTGCCAAATATTAAAAAGGGTGCTTGTTTAGCATTTGCTCACGGTTTCACCATTCATTATGGTCAAGTTCTTCCCTCAAAAGACCTTGATGTAATTATGATCGCTCCTAAAGCTCCAGGCCATACAGTTAGGTCAACATATATTTCTGGAGGCGGCGTTCCTTGTCTTATCGCAGTTCACCAAGATTCCAGCAACTCTGCAAAAGAACTTGCTTTGTCTTATGCTTGCGCAATTGGTGGTGGAAAGGCTGGAGTCATAGAAACCTCTTTTAGGGATGAAACTGAAACTGATCTCTTCGGAGAGCAGGCTGTTCTTTGTGGTGGGGCAGTTGAGTTAATTAAAGCTGGGTATGAAACTCTTGTCGAGGGTGGGTATGAGCCAGAGATGGCTTATTTTGAATGTTTGCATGAGCTAAAGTTAATTGTAGATTTGATTTACGAGGGAGGAATAGCAAATATGAACTATTCAATTTCTAATAATGCTGAGTTCGGAGAATATGTTACTGGTCCAAAAATTATTGGTAAAGAGGCAAGGTTTGCGATGAAAGAGGCTTTAGAAAACATTCAAAATGGAAATTATGCTAGGGAATTTATTTTAGAAAACCAAGCAGGTGCTCCTGGCTTACTATCTCATCGAAGACTTACCCAAAATCATCCAATAGAAAAAGTAGGGGCTAATTTGCGAGGCATGATGCCATGGATCAAGGCAAATAAGTTAGTTGACAAAAACAAGAATTAGAAAAAAATAATTTGAAACCAACTGATATTTCCAATTATCCTCACCCAATTATTGCAAAGGAGGGATGGCCTTTTTTGGCGATAGCATTACTTTTGATTCTGATCTCAATTTTTTTTGGTAATTCATGGTTATTTGGCCTTTGTATCATAATATTTGCCTTTATTCTTCAGTTTTTTAGAGACCCAGCTAGGAGGACAGATGCGAGTATTGACACAATTTGTAGCCCTGCAGATGGGAGGGTAGTTTTTGTTGGTTCTGGAATTGATCCTATAATGAAAAAACAATCCCTTAAAGTCAGTGTTTTTATGAATGTTTTTAATGTTCACTCAAACAGGTCCCCAATAACTGGACGAGTTGAAAAAATAGAGTATTCCCCCGGAAATTTTTTTAATGCGGATTTGGATAAAGCATCTGATTTAAATGAAAGAAATTCCATTGTAATTGTTGATAAAACTGGAAGAAGTTTAACTTGTGTTCAAGTAGCTGGTCTGATTGCCAGAAGAATTTGTTGTTACGTTTTTCCCAATGATGAAGTTCAACGTGGTTCAAGAATTGGTTTTATAAGATTCGGATCCAGAGTTGATATTTATTTGCCGGTTGACAGCACTCCTCTTGTTACAGTCGGGGATAAAATTTATGCTCATTCCTCACCCCTAGCTTTGTGGCCTGAAATTTAATATAAAAATGCGGCATGAAAAAAATAAAAGTTTAAAGAAAGTTAGGCATCAAAGTATTTATTTATTACCTAATTTATTCACCACCGGGTGTCTTTTTGCAGGTTTTTATTCAATCATTATGGCAATCAATAGTGATTTTGAAAAATCAGCAATTGCGATATTTGTTGCTATGGTTTTAGATAGTCTTGATGGCAGAGTTGCTAGGTTGACAAATTCCACATCAAGTTTTGGTGAAAATTATGATAGCCTAGCTGATGTTATTTCTTTTGGCATTGCGCCAGCGATCGTCAGTTATTTGTGGACTCTTCAGTACTTAGGAAAATTGGGTTGGCTAGCAGCTTTCATATATTTGGCTGGAGCAGCACTGAGATTGGCAAGGTTCAATTCTCAAAAATGCAACACTGACAACCGTTTTTTTCAAGGTCTCCCATGCCCGGCAGCAGCAGCTTTGATTGCGGGAATAGTATGGGTAGTAACTGATCTTGCTAGCACCGGTAGTATTGTGATTTCTGAAAAGCATTTAAGCTGGCTAGTTTGGTTAATAGTGATTTATGCTGGGTTTTGTATGATAAGTATTTTACCTTATTATAGTTTTAAAGATTTAAAATTGAGAAAAAGTGTTCCTTTTTTGATGGTAGTGATGATTGCTTTAGGTTTAGTTTTAGTTTCTCAAGACCCACCGTTAATAATGTTTTTATCTTTTGTTTTTTACAGTTTTTCAGGATTTTTTTTGTATTTTTATCGTCGAGCAAAGGGCTTTAACCCGGGTTTTATAGACGAGGAAAAATTATTTGAAACTAAATTTTTGGATTCTGAAAAAACACCCAATCAAAACAGGCGAAGTCACTAGTAAACTTGGAAGTTTTAATTTATGAGAGATAAATTAATAATTTTTGATACCACTCTGCGAGATGGAGAGCAAAGCCCTGGTGCTTCAATGACCAAAGACGAAAAAGTTTTAATTGCAAAACAACTAGAGAGGCTGGGAGTTGATGTTATTGAGGCTGGGTTTGCTGCTGCCAGTCAGGGTGATTCAGAAGCTATAAATGCAGTTGCAGAATCAATTACAAATAGTGTTGTTTGTTCTTTGTGCAGATCTACCCCTCAAGATGTTAAAGCTGCCGGTGAAGCAATATCGGCGGCTCCAAGGAGAAGAATTCACACTTTTATAGCTACAAGTCCAATACATATGGAAAAAAAGTTAAGGATGACCCCTGATAAAGTTGTCGAATCCGCTACTCGGGCAGTTAAGCTTGCCCTAAGTTACACAGATGATGTGGAGTTCTCCGCCGAAGACGCTGTTCGCTCGGATATTGAATTTTTGATTCGAGTTTTCGAAGAAGTTATAAATGCGGGTGCAACTACCATTAATGTTCCTGATACAGTTGGATATAGTTATCCAAACCAATGGGGTAAAAGGATTGAAACACTAATCAAAAAAACTAAAGGTAGTGAGAAAGTAATTTGGTCAACACATTGTCACAATGATCTTGGTATGGCTGTAGCAAACTCACTAGCTGCAGTTTCCTCTGGAGCCAGGCAAGTTGAGTGCACTATCAATGGATTAGGAGAGAGAGCAGGGAATGCTTCACTAGAGGAGATTGTAATGGCAGTTAAAGTAAGAAATGATCTTTTTAACTGTACAAGTGGAATAAATATCTCACAAATTGTACCAACTTCTAGGCTGGTCTCTCAAATTACTGGGTACCCTGTTCAGCCTAATAAGGCTATAGTCGGAGCAAATGCATTTGCTCATGAATCGGGGATTCATCAAGATGGAGTATTAAAGCATAGAGAGACATATGAAATTATGAAAGCTCAAGATGTTGGATGGGCAACAAACAGGATTGTTCTAGGAAAGTTATCGGGAAGAAATGCATTTCGAAAAAGGCTTGAAGATATTGGTCTCCGAATTGATAGTGAACAAGAATTAAATCAAGCATTCGGTAGATTTAAAAACTTGGCCGATAGAAAAAGCGAAATTTTTGATGAGGACCTTCAGACATTGATTACTGGTGATGGTTCTTCCTCATTTGAGAGGTATAGGCTACTTACACTTTTTCAAAGTTCAGAAACTGGTGAGGCTCCCAAGTCAAAAGTTGTTTTTTTTGATGGAGATTTGGAGGTTTCATCAGAGTCCATTGGGAATGGACCAGTTGATGCAACAGTTAAGGCTATTGAACTACTTGTTAAAAGCGGTTCCAAGTTACTATTGTTTTCTGTTAATTCGATAACAAATGGCACTGAAGCTCAAGGAGAGGTCACCATGAGGCTCTCTAAAGGAGGAAGAATTGTTAATGGGGTTGGTTCTGATCCTGACATTGTTGTAGCATCTGCTAAGGCATATTTAAATGCCCTAAATCGATTGGAGTTTAAACCAAGGTTGAACCCTCACTATGACCAGGGAACCCTAGATTTGCCTTAACAAAATAATTTCTTGATTGAAAGACGGAAAACCATTACAGTAAATCATTTATAGCACGGCTCGTTTAGGCAAACGTGTCCGCAAGTAACTCAATTATGAGTTTGGGTTTGAAAAAGGAGTATTTTATATGGCCCTAGCCGCGTCCGACAAGTCAGATATCGTATCGTCTTATGGTAGAACAAAAAAGGATACTGGTTCACCAGAGGTTCAAGTTGCAATTCTTACCAAAAGAATTAATGAATTAACTTCCCACTTTAAAGAACACGCAAAAGACCATCACTCCCGAAGAGGTCTCCTTAAAATGGTTAGTCGTAGACGAAAACTCTTAGATTATTTAAAGAGAAAAGACTTCAAAGATTATAAGTCTCTTATTGAAAAACTGGGACTTAGAAAGTAATTAAATTTTTTTAAAAATCATTACAAGGGTTATTTGTGTTTAATATTGAAAAAGAGTCGTTCGAATATGGTTCCCATTCTGTCACCTTCGAAACAGGAGAAATTGCAAGACAATCCACTGCCTCTGTTCTTGCTAGTATAGAAGATACTGCAGTACTTTGTACCGTAGTTGCATCTAAAAATGCAAAACCAGGACAAGATTTCTTTCCTCTAACGGTTGACTATATTGAAAAAACATATGCAGCTGGAAAAATCCCTGGTGGTTTTTTTAAGAGAGAAGGAAGGCCGAGTGAGAAAGAGACCCTTACTTCACGGTTAATTGACAGGCCAGTTAGACCCCTTTTCCCAAATGGATTTTACAATGAAGTTCAAGTTGTTTGTACAGTAGTTTCTTTGAATCCTGAAATCGATCCAGATATTGTAGCGATGCTAGGAACTTCTGCAGCTTTGTCTCTTTCGGGTGTTCCATTTGATGGTCCTCTTGGGGCTGCAAGAGTTGCTTTTATTGATAAAAATTATGTTCTTAACCCGGTTGTTTCTGACTTGGAAAAGTCGGACCTTAATCTAGTAGTGGCTGGAACTGAGGAGGCTGTTTTAATGGTGGAGTCAGAGGCAGACCAACTTTCTGAGGAAGAAATGTTGGGCGCCGTTGTCTATGGCCATGAACAAATGCAAACAGCTATAGATGCAATTCATAGACTTGTAGAGAAGGCTGGTAAGCCTGCCTGGGATTGGAAGGCTTCCGAGTTAAAAGAGAGTGTTACTGAAAAAATTAGTGATTTAGCACAAAAAGATATTGAAGAAGCTTATTTAGTTCGGGACAAACAGGAGCGGTCAGCAAAGCTCAAAGAGATTCATAAAACTGTAATTGATAAAATGTTTGTAGACTCGTCTGACGAGGATCCCTCTGCTGAATCTGCTTTAGACGAAAATCAAGTTTTAAACATATTACATTCGTTAGAATCAAAGGTTGTTAGAAGCAAAATCCTAAGTGGTGAGCCTAGAATTGATGGAAGAGATACTCGAACAGTTCGTCCCATAGAAATTAGAGCTGGAGTTCTGCCCAGAGCTCATGGTTCTGTTTTATTCACAAGAGGAGAGACTCAAGCCTTAGTTGTTGCAACTTTGGGTACCAACAAGGATGAACAAATAATTGATGCGCTTGGCGGCGAGTATAGGGATCGGTTCATGCTCCATTACAATTTTCCTCCCTATGCAACAGGTGAGACGGGTAGAGTTGGGACCCCAAAGAGAAGAGAAATCGGTCATGGCCGTTTAGCAAAGAGAGCTTTAATTGCGGCTTTACCAGACCCTGAGGATTTTGCATATTCAATAAGAGTTGTTAGTGAAATTACTGAATCAAATGGATCCTCTTCAATGGCTTCCGTTTGCGGTGGTTGCCTCGCAATGATGGACGCTGGTGTTCCACTAAAAAACCATATTGCTGGAATAGCAATGGGCTTAATCAAGGACGGGTCAAGGTTTGCTGTTTTAACTGACATTTTGGGTGACGAAGATCATTTAGGGGATATGGATTTCAAGGTTGCTGGCTCTGAAGAAGGAATTACAGCTTTACAGATGGATATAAAAATTAAAGGAATTACAGCCGAAATAATGAAAGTAGCTCTTGCTCAAGCTAAAGAAGCAAGAATTTCCATTTTAGAAAAAATGAAAAAAATTATTTCTTCCTCTAGTTCTGAATTATCTGAGTTTGCACCAAGGCTCTACACTTTGAAAATAAATCCCGAGAG
>MDTB01076312.1_pt1 | contig 12748 bp, 12 predicted proteins | sample 811161 | NCBI WGS metagenome assembly MDTB01 (sample SAMN05326650, study PRJNA326480) | marine metagenome | isolation source: seawater | place: Mediterranean Sea | collected 2009 | reverse complement strand
TTAAAATGTCTTTTTTTAGATCAGTAACAAATTTTTGTTCTACATTATCTTTTTTACAACATTCTAAACTTTTTTCAATCGATCTTTCCGCTTGTTCATATTTTTCTAATTTATATAAAACCATACTCAATCTATACCAAGCTTTAAACCATTCTGGTCTATTTCTTGTTGATGCTACTGCATGTTCCAATGCTTCATTATACCTTTCGAGTTTTGATAAAGTTGCACTAATGTTTGAATGTAGAATAGATAAATTTTTTTCATCATTTTCATCTACATTTTCAATAGCTTCTCTATATTTAGATAAAGCTTTTTCATATTCTTTTTTTTGAAATAAATCATTCCCTGCAAGTTTTAGTTCTTCCATTAATTACTAAATGTTTATTATTTTAAATAACTTAATATATTTAAAAATTGTTTGAAGAAATAATTTGATTTTACAAATAACATTTTACAATTAAAAATTGATTTAAAATTAAAATTTTACATATTATTAATTGATATGAATCTTATTAAAAGTTTATTTGTTACGTTGATGTTCTTATTTTCAACATTGTGCAATTCACAAGAATTAATTGAACTTAATTCTAGAAATATGATTACAATTAGAGGTCCTATAAAACATGAAAGTGTTAGTGATTTTATGAATAAGGTTGGAAAAATTGATTCAAATGAAATATATATATATATATCATCACCTGGAGGATCAGTTATGGAAGGTATGAAAATTGTAGATTTAATTAAGAGTTTAGAAAAATCAGGAAGAAAAGTTAATTGTATTTCTGATTTTTCCGCTTCAATGGCATTTATAATATTACAATCCTGTCCTAATAGATTAGCTACATTTTCTTCAATACTAATGCAACATCAAATGTCATTAGGTTTAGAAGGTAACATTGAAAATGTAAATACATATTTAAGTTTCATTAAAAATATAGATGTAGAATTAAATAAATTGCAAGCTGATAAAATTGGTATGGATCCTTTGGAGTTCAAGGATAAGATTGAAAATGATTGGTGGATTCATGGTCCTGATGCAAAGAAAAAATCAGTAGTAGATGATATAGTGTTGATAAGATGTCATCCAGAACTAAATGGAAAATATGAAACATTAAATGTTTCAACAATGTTTGGCCCAGTAGAATTAATGTACACTAAATGTCCATTAAGTAGATATCCTATAAACGTAGGATTTGATGGAGATATATCTCAATTAAATATTTCAAGTTGGTTACAATATGAGCAACCAATTTTCCAGCTAAATTATTAATTAGAACAATGCATAATACATAATTTTTCACCATCTCTAAATTGTTTATTTAATGATTTTATAGTTTCTTTATTTTTGATATAATAACAAAAATGAGGTAATCTAACTTCCTCTATTTCAGATAAAGGATGAAAACTTTTAAATAAAAGTAAAGCGTCCTCGGTTTCTCTAAAATAAAACAAGATTAAACTATCTTCAATCTCATCTAAACTAGATTTAAATATGTCTTCAATAACGAAAGCTAATGTAGGTTCAAAGATACTAATTTTTATAGATATTTTGTCAGCACTATCTTTTTCTGAAAAAATACTTTCTTTTTTTTTATCATTAAAATAGTATTTTGAAATGTAATTTTGATATAAACTTTCAATATCGGAGTAATCTAATTCAATATCTAATTTATAATAATGAATAAAATTTAAATCAGAAGAATCTAGTTTTTTGATTCTATTCCATATTATATCTTCCATTAATTTAAATTATATAAATATTTTTTATTTAAATAATATTTATATGAATATTATATGATTAGAATTTATTTATCTTCTTACAATTGCAATTGTTTAGATTATTTAGATTTTATTTATGAAAACGCATGGATTTTTAATTTAAAAGATTTATATTTTGATAAGAATACGTTTGATATAAATAGTGTAGAAGGAATTATAGATATAAAATATTTTCCAACATTATTAAAACTAAAAGAAGGTATAAATTTAAATTATATTGATACTAATTTATTAAAGATAGATTTATCTATTGAATCTATAGAAAATATTATTAATAAATTTGCTTTATCGACAAATTATTTTTATATATCTTTTGATGATTTGGTAAATTGTAAAAATAATGATATAAAATATTTTATACAATTAATAAATCGAATTAATTTTTTAAAGAGTTACGAAGACGAGAACCAAATTATAATGAATGGAAAATCAAAAGAATTAATTTACACAATAGTTTTTAATAAAAGTTTAACTTCAATTAAACACCTTTTAAATAATAGCAAATTAGTATTATCAACAAGTAAAAATTTAAAAATAGACAATTATATATTAATTCAATCAGATGGATTTATAATTTATTATTAAATTTGTTATTTAAAGGATGTTTATCTTAATTATTAATTTATGAATGAAAAATTAATGAAAAAAGGAATTTATTTAGAAGAAAATTATTTTAATACTAAAAATAGCTATGATAATATAGAAGCATATTTAGATATTAAAGATTTAAATGAGAAATTTATTAATGATAAATTACTGGAATTGCCAAACACTTCATCCAAAAATCTAAATATAGTAAAAACAGATAAATTTTATGTAATAGATATTTTTAATGAAAAGCCTAAATTTAATTCAGAAATTAATTTTGATGAATCTATTAAAGCTTGGAATTCAAATAAAAAAAGAAAAGGTTGTAAATTTCCAGGAAGATTATCTGGTTTAACTGGAATGGATGGAATTTATTATTATAACAAATAAAAATTAATTTTGAAATATTAATAGTTTTCATTTGCTTTGCAAAAAGATATACAAATAAAAATTGATTATATAATATATATATATATATATTATATAATATATGTGTTCTATTAATACTGATATTGAAGAGATAAGTAAACCAGTATTTAACATTTCATCAAAAGTTGATGATGATGTTAATAGACTAGTTAGAGAAACAGAAGATATTGATAGTGAAAAACTAGCAGGTTTTATGAATGATTTTATTCAAGAAGGAATTAATTCTAACTCTATAATTGAGTTGGATAAAATTTATAATAAATGTAAAGTTAAATATCGTGTCAATCCTAGTAAAAAACAAATGAGAGATTATTACAACCAAAATTCTCCCAATAATAAAGTATCTCAAATTTTTAAGAGATACATGGTAAAAAAAGCTACAAGATCTCAATCAGGAGTTCTTGTGGTTACAATTACTCTTTCACCACACAAATTTTCTTGTAGCAAAGATTGTTATTATTGTCCACAAGAAACTGATATTGATGGAAATCATACTCAACCTAGATCTTACATGTCAAGTGAACCTGCAATGAGAAGAGCTTTAAGACATGATTTTGATGTGAGAGGTCAATTTTGGGATAGGATTAAGTGTTACTTAGCAACTGGTAACATTGATGTTAATGATCCTACATCAAAAAAAATAGAAGTTATTCTTTCTGGTGGAACTTGGGAATGCTATCCAAAGGATGAAAGAGATAAATTTATTCAAGAGTGCTATTGGGCTGCAAATACATATGGATTAGAAAATGATAGAAATAAACTTTCTATTGAAGATGAACAAAAAATTAATGAAAATGCTGAGTTTAGAATTGTTGGAATGACTTTGGAAACACGACCAGATTTTGTTACAAAACATAGTATTAGAGATTACAGAAGGTATGGAGTGACTAGAATTCAAATAGGAGTTCAGCATTTTGATGATAGTATTTTGAAAAAAGTTAACAGAGGCTGTTATACTAAAGATACCATAAAAGCAATTAAATTGCTTAAACAAGTAGGACTTAAAGTAGTTGTTCATTTGATGCCTGATCTACCAGGTTCATCACCTGAATTAGATAAATGGATGTTTAATGTTGCTATAGATAATCCAAATGTTCAATTTGATGATGTTAAAATTTATCCAACTGCAGTATGTAGGTCACATAGTGATAAATTAATTTTGACATCTAAGATTGCAGAATGGTATGATAATGGAGAATTCAAACCATATGCAGAAGATTCTATTGATGATTTAATTGAAGTCATTAAATATTATTTAGTGAATCTCAAACCCTGGGTAAGAGTTCAAAGATGCATTAGGGATATTCCTGCTTGTAGTATTGAATCTGGTTACCAAAAAAAAGGAAACTTAAGACAAATTATTCAAGATAGAATTGATGGATCAAAACAAAAAACATATGATATACGTCAAATGGAAGTAAGAGAATCAAAATATTTAAGTTATTCTGCGAGATTAGTTGTACTTAAATATGAAGCTTCAGAAGGTACTGAGTATCATTTAATGATGGCTGCATTTGAAGATCAACTATTAGATAAGATCAAATATTTTATTCATCAAATTTACTTTCATATATTTTCTTTTTTGACATTTGGAATTGAAAAACCATATTGGAATAAATATGAAAATTATGTGGCAAAATTTGGATTCCTTCGTCTTAGATTAGACCCAAATCCTGGAGGAGATATTATTAAAGAAGTAAGAAATACTGCTCTTATTAGAGAAGTTCATGTCTATGGTAACACTTTAGGTGTTGGATCAGACAATTTATCATCTCAACACAGAGGATACGGAAAATATTTAGTTAAAGTTGCCGAAGAAATAGCCCTAGCTAATGGATATAGTAAAACAAGTGTTATTTCTGGCGTTGGAACACGCGAATACTATAACAAAAAATGTGGATATTATCTTAAAGGAACTTATATGTTAAAAGATCTAAATGATAAACAGTTTGTTAACTTTATAATTAGGATCAGTGTATTGATTATGATTTTAAGTATATTTTATATGATATTTTAATCTTGATCAGGTTCTTCTCCTGAATCATCTTCTTTTATTTCTACTATATTTGACATTTTGCTTTGAGCTTCTTCTAATTGTTGATTTAACTTTCCAACATCTACCCCTAATTCGTTCTGTAAATAAGAGTCCATTTCTCCTTTTAATTTTTCTGCATCTTCATCAGATTCAACTGTATCTAATTTATTTAACATTGAGAATAAACCACCCAAGTCAGGAGTATTTGGATCACCTTCACCAGAACCTCCTGCACCATTCATTGAATTCATCATTTTTAACATATTAGATAAATTCATACCTGATCCAGAGTCTTCTTTTTTATCTTTATCGCCCAATTCTACTTTATCAGTTGAAAAACCTTCATCAATTATTACTTTTTCTTTTGGTTCTGCTTTTTTACCTCCTCCTAAACCAGAACTCATTAAATCAGGCATACCTGGAATACTGTTTTGAATTGATCCCATTAATTTTTCTAATTCAATATCTCCAGATTCAATTTTACCACTATATTTATCAGTTATATTTTGTGTAATTTCCATAATACTTTCAAATGGATTTGAACTTTCTCCTGATAGTGTTTTTTCAAATGATTTAACAATATCGTCAATCATATCATTAGTATCTTCATTTACTTCTACGTCTAATAGTTCATTTTTTACCTGGTTAGTTAATTTTTCTTCTTTCTCTTTTAGTAATTTAGAAATTACTGATTTTCTTTCTTTTCTATTTGAATAACAACTTTCAAATAAAAAGTAGAATAAGTGTAAATATTTCCAGATAATATCTTTTGTTTTTTCAGATTGATTATTTATAAGTTTTTTAATTGAAATTTCTTCTCCAAATAAACTATTTGAAATACTTTTAGTTCTTTCATCTTTTGTTGAAAATAATTTGACTCTTGACTTGCATAATAATTCAAATAAATCATCATCATTAATACAATCATAAAAAAGTTTTCCACGTGCCAATTTATCAGATTCACAATCATTTTTTAAATTTTTTATATTTTGTTTATCGTTTTCATTTTCAAATAAGTTTTCTAACTGATTTAAGATTAAATTATATTCTTCTATAAATTTTTCTCTACAGAAATTATTAGATTCCATTTATATATATAATATTAATATCTTTAAATAAAAAATTAAACATATTAAACTACCTTATTTTCTCTTCGTTTTTTAACATCTTGATATCTGTAATAAAGTAGTAAAAATAAAATTATTAATATGATAATAATACCATAGTTATTTGTTATAAAACTTAAACAATTTTTTTTTACTTGGTTAGGAAAACTATTTTCTTTAATTTTACTTTTTGTTTTTTTTATTTTTTTTAATATTTTATTATCGACTAAAATTGGTTTTTTAAAATTATTAGTCGGAAATACTCTAAATTTATCATTATTTTCATAAAATTCCATCTATATTATAAGGTAGAAATGATAATGCAATAATCTGATATTAATGAACTTTTTGAATAAAATAAAAAACCTAATCTTTATTATAAGATAGAAAATGAAAATTCTTAGAAAAAGAGTTGGGTCTTTAAAGATCAAAGAAGAAAAAAAAAAAAAATATTAAAATTATAAACGACTCTATTTTTTTAAATGACAAAATAATCTTTAATTATTTACCAATAAAAAATTTATCCTTCTTTTTACTGAATTTAGAAAAATCAAATGCTGAGACAAAATATTGGATTTTTTTAGATTTACATTTAGATTTATTGTATAAAGAACTAATCAATGGTAAAATAATAGTAAATAGAGAAATTATTTTTGACATGATAAATTCAAGTTTAAATAGACAAAAATTAAATAATAATACAAAGATAAAAATTCATAATTTTAATTCAACTTTAGATATACTAAATGACAAAGAATTTAAAATTGATAATTTATATTGTTTTGATGAAAAATTTGTTAAATATGGTAGAATTTATTTTGATGTTAATAAGAAATTAATTACAGTTGATAAATGCAAAAAAAAGAGAATTAAAATACCAGGTGTTTTCTTACTAAAAGATTTAAGTTTAATAAAAAGTTCAATTATTCCTTCATTTAACAATCTATCTTGTGGGTCTTACATTGAAGATTCATTATTTATATTCAGTAATAAAGATTCAGATTTAATAGATACCGAATTTTTTAATTATTCAAATAAATTTTTATTTGTATTTTCAGAAGATTTAAATTTTCAAATGAATAATTATTTTGATGATATTGAAAATAATAATTTTATAGAGCAACTTAAATTTGAATCAAATAATTTCTTCTATTCTAAAAAAAATATATTTATTTTGTCAAATAATTTAAATGAATTTTCTATTAAATATCTTTCATTTTGTAATTTTGAAAATTTATATATTTTAGATTGTTCTTTTGATTATAAAATAGAATCATTAATTTCTAAGTTATTAACTAAATATGAACAATTAAGAATAAGTAAGAATGATTTACAAAATAATTTGCTTGCTTCTAATTATATTTTAACTAATAGAATTTATAGAATAAAAAGTTTAAAAGACTTAAAATATAAAGAATTAAAATTAAATAATTTTCCTTTAACATCTTGGAATCAAGTTTCAGATCAGCATTTTTTGAATCTTATGAATAATAAACATGCAATGTCTCAATTTATTAAGATTGGTTTGAATAATGAATGGAGTAATAGTTATATAGAAAAATTAAAAAATGAAGTAGAAAATAACAACGACAAGTGTCCTATATCTTTAGTTGATTTAGATATGTATGCGGTATCAACTGGTTGTAATCACAATTTTAATTTAATCGGATTGTTAAAATGGTTAGAAGAAAATAAAGAATGCCCAATATGTAGATCAAAATTAAGTTTAAAAAATTTAAAATTTATGAACAGTCCTGATTTTAAAGAATTATTTAATTTTATAAAAGATAATAAAATTATAGTAATTGCAGATAAACTTTGGTATAATATTTTAAATAAAAATGTAAATGTAATTTTGCAATCAGAATTTATAATTAATAAAAAAATAAAAAATAAACAAAATAAAATTTTAAATTTATCAAGTTTATCAGATTTTGATATTGAATACCTTTTAAATATAGAAGATCAATCCAATAAATTCTTTTTAGTTAAATTAATTTAATTAATCTTTTTTAATTTTTAATTTTATTTTGGACTCAGTTATAATTTGTAATATTGAATGATGTTAAAATATTAGGCACCTATTGCATAATTAGAAAAATTGATTTAAAAAAATATATAAAAATGTTTAGTATATTATACATGGAACCTTTACTTGACCCTGCAAATAACCGTTTAACGATTTATCCAATTAAGTTCAATGATATTTGGACAAAATACAAAGAAATGCAAGCAGCTAACTGGACTGCTGAAGAAGTTGATTTTAGTATGGATGAAACACACTATAATAAATTAAATGAAAATGAAAAACATTTTATTAAAATGATATTAGCATTTTTTGCTGCTAGCGATACTATTGTTAATATGAATCTAGCAGAAAATTTTACTAGAGAAGTTCAAATTAGAGAAGCAATCGTTGCCTATGAATTTCAAACTGCTATTGAAAATGTACATTCTGAATGCTATTCTTTAATGATTGATAATATAATTAAGAACCAACAAGAAAAGCAAAAATGTTTCAATGCAATCAAAGAGTTTGATTGTATCAGAGAAAAAGCAGAATGGGCATTAAAATGGATAAGTAATAAAAATGCACCTTTTGCTCAAAGATTAATTGCTTTTGCAATTGTTGAAGGTGTCTTCTTCTCAGGAAGTTTTTGTGCTATTTTTTGGTTAAAGAAAAGAAATTTAATGCCAGGATTATGTATGTCAAATGAATTAATTGCAAGAGACGAAGGTATGCATACTAATTTTGCGTGTTTATTATATTCCCATATTAGGGACAAAATTTCTGAAGAAACTATTCATGAGATGTTTAAAGAAGCAGTTGAAATAGAAAGAAAGTTCATTTGTGATAGTTTACCTTGTTCGCTATTAGGTATGAATAATAATTTAATGTATGAATACATAAAATATTGTGGTGATAGATTATTACTACAACTAGGATATAGTAAAATATGGAACACAACATGTCCATTTGATTTCATGGAAAGTATTTCTTTGGAAGGAAAAACTAATTTTTTCGAAGCTAGAGTTTCACAATATCAAAACTCTCATGTATTAAATAAGGGCAAAAATTCAAAAGTAAATAGTTTTGAATTAACAGAAGAATTTTAATAATTAAATAATATTATTTTATTTCTAAGGTAATTTAATATGAATCAAGTTTTTAACAATAGTTCATGGGAAGTTGAAGATGAAAAAAATGGTACAAATACTTTTAATTTTGAAAAAAATTTATCAGAAGATTTAAAATTAAAATATTTAAATCCAATTTTTTTTGATAATTTGGTAAGAATTGATTTAATAGTTGAAGGAAATTTAAAAATTTTTTTAAATGACACTGAGTATGAAATTAATTCATCAAATAAATCTAATAAATGTTTAAAAATAAATAATTGGATTATAGAATGCGGTAATGATAAAATTACAATCCCAAAAAGTGAGAATCAAGTATTAAAAGTTATTTTAAATAAAAATACAAAAGTAAATAAATTTACAATAATACAAGATTTAAATATTAATAATTGTAATCCAAATAATTAATAAAATATAAATATTTATATATGTCTAATTTTAAAATATTATTGCTTAAAAAAAATAAAAAAAATAATAATAGAACTTTAGATGTAACATCTAATAAAACTGAAAAAACAAAGAACCCAGTTAAAGGAGAAATATATGTTCATATTGACCAAAATGATTATTTTTTTTATCAATTTAATGGAAAAAAATGGATAGAAATTAAATAGTATTTTTTAAATAATAAATTATTTAAAAAATTGAACTATATTGTATTTTACATATAACATATTCCTATAATGTTTGTTACTAAAAGGAATGGAACTCAAGAAGAAGTACTCTTTGATAAAATAACAGAAAGGATCAAAAAACTTATCAATCCGGAGGAAGAAAACTATATTAATGCAACTTTAATTGGACAAAAAGTTGTTGCATTCATTCATAGTGGAATTACCACTGAAGAATTAGATGTTGAATCAGCTAAAATATGTGTTAATTTGTGTACAACTCATCCTCTTTATTCAAATTTAGGAGGAAGGATTTTAATAAGTAATCTACAAAAAAAGACTTTGGATTCTTTCTCTGAAACTGTTATGCGTATTAATATTGATACAAGTTTTTATGATGATAATTTTTATAAGTGGATTATTAAGAATTCGAAAGAACTAGATGAAATGATTGATTATTCAAGAGATTATCTTTTTGATTATTTTGGATTTAAAACTTTAGAAAGAGCATATTTAGTAAAAAACCAAAAAACTGGATATATTTACGAAAGACCCCAACATATGTGGTTACGTGTTTCCGCTTTTCTAAATCAAGATAATTTGGAACAAGTTAAAAAAACTTATGATATGTTATCATTAGGTAATTATATTCATGCTTCACCTACACTTTTTAATGCAGGTAGTAAACGTAGTCAATTATCATCATGTTTTCTACTTGGTACTGGCGATAGTATGAATGATATTACTGATACATGGAAATCTGTTTCTTCAATTAGTAAATGGGGTGGAGGTATTGGTGTTCATGTCTCTAATGTTAGAGCAAAAGATTCTTTAATTAGAGGTACTAATGGACCCTCTTCAGGCATTATTCCGATGTTACAAGTTTATAATAGCATCGCACGATATGTAAATCAAGGTGGAAAAAGAAAAGGTTCAATTGCAGTGTATCTAGAACCACATCATCCAGATATTTTTGAATTCCTAGATTTAAGAAAAAATTTTGGAGATGAAAACATGAGAGCTCGAGATTTATTTTTGGCTTTGTGGGTTTCAGATCTTTTTATGAAACAAGTTGAAAATGATGATTGTTGGTATTTAATGTGTCCAGATGAATCACCTGGTTTAAATGATGTCTGGGGTAGCGAATATGAAGAACTATTCTGGAAATATGTATCGCAAGGTAAATTTAGAAAAAAAATTCAAGCTCGTTATTTGATGAAAGCAATTTGGGAATCACAACAAGAGACAGGTACTCCATATATAACTTACAAAGACCATGTAAATAGAAAATCAAATCAACAAAATATTGGTACTATTAAGTCTTCTAATTTATGTAATGAAATTGTAGAATATTCTGATAAAGATGAGCATGCGGTATGTAATCTTGCATCAATTGCATTAAATAAAATGTTAGTCCCTTTTAACCAAGATGAAAAAGAATTTATAATTTACACTAAACCAGATTGTAAATATTGTAGATGGGCAAAAAATTGGATGAAAGAAAAAAACTATATTTATCAAGAAATAATTTTTGACACTGAAAGTATTGCTAGTAGCCAAAAATTTATTAATGATCTAAAACAAGAAATAACAAATACAACAAAAGAATCGATAATAGAAAAGTTAACTTTTCCTCAAATATTTATGGTTGACAAACTAAAAAATAATCAAACATATCTAGGAGGATTTGAAGAAACCTACACCAAAGTAAAGCCTACGTATGATTACGAAAAGTTATATCAAGTAGCATACTTAGCAACTAAAAATCTTAATAACGTAATTGATATTAATTATTATCCAACCAAAGAAACTAAAAGATCTAATATGAGACATCGACCAATTGGTCTTGGTATTCAAGGTTTGGCAGACACATTAGTGCAAATGAAAATTCCATTTGATTCAGAAGAAGCTGTAGAATTAAACTCAAAAATTATGGAAACAATATATTTTGCGTCAATGACTGCATCCAATGATATATCAAAAGAAAGAAATAATGATATGAATAAATTAGTTGAATATATTAAAGAGAATAAAATTTCAATTCCAGAGTATTATGATTCTAAATTTGTATTAGAAGATAACAATGATTTATATCATAAACTCAAGCCAAACACGTTTGAGACAAATAGAAATATTTCTAATTATTTGGGTAGCTATAGTACATTTGAAGGTTCACCTGTATCAAAAGGGATTTTTCAATTTGATATGTGGGGTTTAACGTCTGATAAACTCAATTACGATTGGTTATCTTTAAAAGAGCAAGTTAAAAAGTTTGGAATTAGAAATTCTTTATTGGTTGCATTAATGCCAACTGCATCAACAAGTCAAATTTTGGGTAATAATGAATGTTTTGAATTTTACACTAGTAATATTTATACTCGAAATACTTTAGCAGGAGATTTTCCAATTATAAATAAATATATGGTAGATGATATTTTATCAATTGGTGAATGGAATACAGAACTTAAAGATTTAATTATAGCTGGAAATGGAAGCATTCAACATATTAAAACTTTACCTGAAGTTTTTAGGAGATTATATCAGACTCAATGGGAATTAAAACAAATTTGGGTATTAAAAGCGGCAAAAGCACGTGGACCTTTTGTAGATCAAACTCAAAGTATGAATATATTTATGGAAGAACCAAATGATCAAAAATTAAATTCATGTTTATTTTGGGGTTGGAAAAATGGATTAAAAACAGGAATTTATTATTTGAGATCAAAACCATCATCAAATGCTATAAAATTTACAATTGATCCAAATTTGATTAAGAAAATTAATGAAGATAATGAATGTGAAATGTGCTCAGCGTAAAATTATTTCTACTTATTTATATAAATGGATTTCAAAGAATTTAATTTAAAAAATTTTGCTATATTTTTAAAAAATAATAATATAATCAGTGTATCTATTTCTTTTGTTATCGCAGGAATGGTAAAAGAAATTATTTTAAAATTAACTAATACAGTTATTTTACCAGTTATTAAAAGCAAAAGTTTAAAAAAATTAAAAGAAGTCAATTTTAATATATTTTTGGTGCTATTATTAAATTTAATAAT
>MDTB01009944.1_pt1 | contig 12748 bp, 8 predicted proteins | sample 811161 | NCBI WGS metagenome assembly MDTB01 (sample SAMN05326650, study PRJNA326480) | marine metagenome | isolation source: seawater | place: Mediterranean Sea | collected 2009 | reverse complement strand
TGCCCTATTACTAAAATAGGTGAAATAAAGAATTCATTTCAATATAGATACGAACATACAAACTCACCACTTGACAATAAATACTTTGTTGATATAGAAATCTCTTATAAACTTTGGAGGTTTATAAATTCCTTAAGTATAAAAAACTTGATGGATGTTCAATATCAAGATGAGGCAAATATTATTCTTCCAGGTAGGTTAGTTCGTTACTCACTATTTTTTGAATTATAAAAAAGTGTTGTTCATCTTTCTTATCTATTAATAATTTTAGATACGTTCATAAACATTTTTAGGGGGGCTAATGGCTAAGCATAAGTTTCAAACTGAAGTTAATCAACTTCTTCAATTAATAATTCATTCATTATATTCAAATAAAGAAATTTTTTTACGAGAATTAATTTCTAATGCTTCAGATGCATTGGATAAATTTAAGTATTTAACCTTGACGAACAAAAAATTTAGCAGTCAATCATTTCAACCCAGGGTGGATATATCTTTTAAAAAATCAGAATCAGGTTCACGTATTATAATCTCAGATAATGGAATCGGTATGAGCAAAAATGATTTAAAGGAAAATCTAGGTACTATTGCAAGATCTGGGACAAAGAATTTTTTAGGTAAATTATCAGGTGATATGAAAAAAGATTCAAATTTGATAGGTCAGTTTGGTGTTGGCTTCTATTCATGCTTTATGGTTGCAGATACTGTTGAGGTGTTAACTAAAAAAGCAGGTGAAAAAACTGCATTTTTGTGGAAAAGTGATGGAAAGACAGGCTTTACCATTAAAGATAGCTCAAGGGACTCTAATGGTACCACTATCACCCTTAATATCAATGAAGAAGGAAAAGAGTTTCTTTCAAAGTGGCAATTAGAGAGTATTGTTAAAAAATATTCTGATCATATATCTTTTCCTATATTCTTAGAGTTTGAAGAAAGCATACCATCAGAAGATAAGGATAAAGATGATGTTGTAGAAATTAAAGTAGAGCAAATCAACTCAGCATCAGCATTTTGGAAAAAAAGCAAATCTTCATTAAAGAAGAAAGATTATAATGAGTTTTATAAATCTTTTTCTAATGATTCTGATGATCCTATGTTTTATGCACATACTCAGGCTGAAGGAACTCTTGATTACACAACACTCTTTTTTATACCCAAAAAAGCTCCATTTGATCTTTATTACCCTGAATTTAAAGCTGGTATTAAACTTTACATAAAAAGAGTTTTTATTACTGAAGATGACAAGGAGCTCATGCCTACATATCTTAGGTTTGTAAGGGGAATTATTGACTCTGAAGATCTACCTTTAAATGTTAGTAGGGAAATCTTGCAACAAAACAAGGTTTTATCAAAGATAAAGTCTAACTCTATTAAAAAAATTCTAGGTGAAATTAAGAATTTGTCAAAAAACGATAAAAAGTATATGGAATTTTATAAAGAATTTGGCAGGCCTATCAAAGAGGGTCTTTATCAGGACTTCGAAAATAGAGACACTCTGTTAGAGTTGATTCGTTTTAAAACTACTCGAAATGATGGCATGGTATCATTCTCAAAATATGTTAAAGGAATGAAGAAGGATCAAAAATTTATATATTTTATAACAGGTAACGATAAATCTTTAATTAATTCTCCTTTGCTCGAAGTGTATAATAAGCAAGGTATTGAAGTTTGTATCTTTGATGATGAAATCGATGATATTGTTTTTTCTGCTATACCACAATACAAGGATTTCAAGCTGAAATCTGTTAACCATAGTGATTCTGTAGAAGATATTAAAGCTGATAAGGAAACTAGTGATAAAAAAAGGCCTAAAAAAGTTGACCAAATGCTAGATAATATTAAAAAAATATTGAAAGATAGTGTTAAGGACGTTGTTGTTTCTAGTAGACTAACTGATTCTCCATGCTGCTTAGTAGCAGATCAAAATGACCCTACTGCAAAAATGCAAGAAATTATGAAAGCAATGGGTCAGGGTTCTTCCGATAAGATTAAACCTATAATGGAGATTAATTTAAATCATTCATTGATTAAAAAATTAAGTAAGCTTAATAAGGGTAAGGCCTTCAGTAATATTGTTTATCTGCTTTATGACCAATCTTTGATGCTTGAAGGAATGAAAGTTGAAGATCCTTATGCATTTGCTGGAAGGTTGAATGAGATGCTTTCAAAATCTTTATAAATTGGTAGATTGATATAAAAAAAAATACATTATTAATATTTTTTCTAGCTTTAGTTCCATCTTGCGTGTACTTTAACACATTTTACAACGCTGAAAGCTCATTTTATAAAGCAGAAAAATATATTGATGAGGAATCAAGTCTTTCAAGTGAAATCTCTTCTAAAGCTGAAAAACTATTAGATAAAACAGTAAAAAACTGTTTAATTGTCATAGAAAAATATCCTGATAGTAAATGGGTAGATGATGCCTTTTTTTTACTAGCTAGATCTAAATTTCTTAAGGGTGAGATTATATCAGCAAAAGAGAAATTTAGTGAGTTAATAGAAAAATTTCCTAGCAGTGAATATGTTGATGAGGCCAATCTATGGATTCTATTTTCTGATATTCATTTATTAAAATTTGATGATTTTGATGAAAGAATAAATGAAGTGAAAAGAAAACAGTTATCCAATTCGAATAGATTCTTATTGAACAAAATTAACGCAGAATATTTTAAAAAAAATAATAACCTTGATAGCTGTTATTTTTATTACTTAAATGCTCTCAATTATTCAGATAATCATTCTCAAAAGATATCAGTTTATTCTAATCTTGCATTAATATCAAGTGACAATAAAGATTATGCCAGATCAATAGATTTTATTGATATCCTAGAAGACTTGTCCAAAAATAATGATAGAGTTGAGTTAGGTATAAGAAAAATTGAATTTTATAAAAAGCTCAATAAATTTGATCAGCTCATACTTGAAATACCAATGATGCTTGATTCAGAAGAATTTAAGAGTAAAAAGTTGTATCTTGAACTAGAGCTTGCAAAAGCATACATGAACAAAGGAGACTTTAGTCAGGCTAAAGAGTACTTTGTTGAGATAACAGATAATAATCAGAAAAAAGACGAAACAGCAGAATCTTTTTATTGGCTTGGAATGATGTCTATTAAAGAGAATTTTGATTTAATCTTAGCTGATGACTACTTTGAAAAATCTAAAGTAGATAAATCAAGCTCAAGGTATGGAAGGGAGTCGAAAGATATTTTGACAATGCTATCTAAGTATGACAAATTAGTTGAAATGTATAGCAATTCTTTAAAGTCTATTAAAGGATCAGATTCTCTTAATATAGAATTAAATGAAAATATGACTATCCACTCATATAATTCAGCTGATTCAATTTATATGATGATGATTGATATGATGAATTTTGACTTTGGGCGGATCGATAAAGCAGTTGATGAATATAAAAAATTTGTTAAGATTTATAACCATTCAAAGTATTTAGCTCAAGTATATTACATTCTATCGATCCATGACTCTTCTAATTGGCAACTTAAAATTGATAAGGAATTTCCTAATTCTAAGTACTCGACTTTTTCAAGAAAAGAGAAGAATGATGATAAATTGAAATCTATTGATAAAGCTTGGAGTTTAGTTTCAGAAAACAGCCAATTAGCATTTAAAAAATTTATAAATATAGCCAATACATATAGAGATACATCTTCATTTTATTTGGCTGCATTTATTGCTGATAAGTACATGAATAATCTTGACTCCGCTTTGGTATACTATACGATGTTTGTAGATTCATTCCCAAATCATTCCTATTCAACTGCTTCAAAATTTAGAATAAATCAGATAAAAGATCTGTTGATTGAAAAAGTTGAATTTACAGATAATCTTTTGCTTTATAATGAGGCTGTTAACATCCTAGTAGACAGTAATGATGAGGATTCTTCTAAAGTGCTATTTGCGGCTCTTTCAAATCGGCCAAGAGGCGAAAGCTATGATTTTTCTAGATCAGCAAAAAAAATGAAAGATAAGATTAGTTATTATCAAAGTTTAACTGAAAGTATATATAAAATTGATACTCTAGACACACAAGATGTTTCAACAATTAAAAGCTGGTCTACACTTGATGACTCATTGCATTACTATAGATCTAATATATTTGAAACGATATTTGGAAGATTAGATTCAGCTGATTATTATTATAGTTTTATAGTGGAAAATTTTAAAGAATCAAAGTATTACAATAAATCACTTTTAGGGCTATACAGGATTAATAGGCAAAAAGAAATACTTGATAAAATAAATAGTGGCATAGAATTTGATATAAATGATACAATTATATCAGATAATTATTTTTTGGAAGATTTTATCTTAAGTCAATCAGATTTAAAAGAAAGAAGAAAATATTTATCAACAATTAAAAGGTTTATTAATTTAATTCCACCAGATAGTTTGCTTTTTTCAGATTCAAATAGCACTGAACTTAATTCACAATTGAAGAGCTCTGATATACCTGATATTCAAAAAATTAAAAATATGTCAAACATTAAAATTGATTTGAATATTCCAGAATGAAGGTTAAGTCAAAAATTTATATATTATTCGCTATGAGAAAATGGCCTTTAAATTATATTCTATGGAGAATGGATACAGCCTATCCTAATGGTTGGAAGTATATTATTCTTAATCCATTGGTATTTATTAAAGATTTATTAAAATATCTTAGTTGGTGTCAAATGATAGATGAAAATGATAAAAAATAAAAACATTTTAGAAGTAAAAATAAGAGATATAGTTTTTCATTCTCCTATTATGACAGCAAGTGGGACATTTGGATATGGAGATGAGGTGAAAGATTTTGTTGATATTCAAAAAATAGGCTGCATAATAACAAAATCAATTACCCTTAATTTCAGAGAGGGCAATCCTCCTCCGCGTATTCATGAATCAAATTCAGGAATGTTAAATTCAATTGGTTTGGCAAATGTTGGTTTGGAAAAGTTTTGCTCTGATAAGTTGAATAAATTAAACAAACTAAGTACAAATTTCATGATCAGTATAGCTGGTTCAACTTTGGAAAATTATGTACAAGTATTATCAGAGATTGAAAAAAATAGTGGAAATCATGTTGGATATGAGATTAATGTCTCATGTCCAAACGTTAAAAAGGGTGGTGTAGAGTTTGGCTTGGATGGTCAAATTGTAAAAAAGTTAATTGTCAGGTTAAGAGAAATTACTGATAAGTTGCTATTCGTTAAGTTAAGCCCAAATGTTACAAATATTGAAGAAATTGCATTATCTGCAGAGTCTGCAGGAGTTGATGGAATTAGTGCTGTTAATACGTTCTTGGGCTTGGCCTTAGATTATAAAACAGGAAAATTTGAGTTAAGTACAAAGTATGGTGGATTGTCTGGACCTGCTATTAAGCCATTAGCATTAGCAAAAATCCATAAAATTTATAATAAGGTTAAAATACCTATAATAGGAATTGGAGGTATATCTAGGTTTAGCGATATAGTAGAATTTTTAAGAGTTGGATCGACAATGGTACAAGTAGGTACTTTAAATTATCGTGATCCAACTATTTCCTGCAAACTGTTTGATGATCTGCTTGAATATGTTGAAAATAGCAGTTTTGAGGACATTAATGATTTAATTGGGAAAAGTAAATAGCAAAATATTGAAGTTTAAATTCCAAATAATATATTTTTTAATAAGTTTCTTTATTTTTTCATGCACCGCATCACCAAGATATACTTCAACAAAAGGGCATACCTCTCAAACAAAAATATCTAAGAAAAATAATAAAATTTCATCTGAGGTGAAAAAATCTAAAAAAAAACAAAAACTTGATTATAATCCAAATAAAAAAATATATAAAGGTGTTTCTTCTTATTATGGTAAAGATTTTCATGGAAAGTTAACAGCAAATGGAGAAGTCTATGATATGTATGGAGTAACTGCAGCCCATAAAACTTTCCCTCTCAATACTGTTGCAAGGGTTACTAATTTAAAAAATGGAAAATCACTATATATAAGAATTAATGATAGAGGACCTTACATAGATGGCCGAATCTTAGATTGTTCATATGGAGCTGCAAAAAAATTAGACTTCCTTGACGAGGGTACAACTGAAGTTGAAATTAGAATAATTGAATGGGGAGATAATGAATATATGCACCACAAATAGATATATCTTTGTTTGCTTTATATTTTTTTTTTCATGTGAAGAGCCTAAACCAGAAAAAACATTTTCTTCTATGGAAATAATGCTAGTTTCTGATTTTGCATCATCGGAGTCTTGTTCTTCCTGTCATCCAGATCAGTATAGCCAGTGGAAAAGGTCAAAACATTTTACTACGAGCCATGACCCTAAGTATTACTACGATTGGAATGAAGAGCAGATAAAAAGACCTCACACGGGCACCCAATTCTGCGCTCAGTGTCACAACCCTATTGCTTATGTGACAGGAACTGATTTGGGAGGGTATGACAGCCCTGATATTTTTTTGATGAATGAAAGTGTTCCTGATGTTCTAAAAGAAGGAATAAACTGTACATTCTGTCACTCAATGGTGCAATCTTCTCAAAGTATATTCAGTTCAGATAACCCAAATGGACTTCCCGCATCAGCTGAGTACTATTTAAATCCTGATTCTCTTATGTTTTATGGATCAATAGAAAATCCCATTGATAATAGCTATCATAATTCCAGCTACAACCCCCTTTATAGTTCAGCAGAATCTTGTTTGCCATGCCATAATCACTTCGTGCGAGGAATGGAGATTGAAACAACATTTTCTGAATGGAATGAAAACTCTTTTGTTGCAATGACAGGGGCCCTTCCATGTCAAGACTGTCATATGAAGCCTTATGAGGGTAAAGCCGCGTTAGGAGGACCCGATAGAATAGTTCATAATCATAACTTTGCTGGGGTAAATATAGATTTAACTCAGCCTATCAATCCAAATGATTTACAATATCAAGATGTAGAAAGTCTCCTTAGAACATCTGTTAATATGTATTTTGATAGTGACCATGATGGACTTTATATTGAGAATGATACCTTATATATTCCTGTAATAATTGATAATCTTACAGCTCATAATATTCCATCAGGTAACGCATTCGTTAGAGAGGTATGGGTAGAGCTAGTTGTTTTTAATGCAAGTAATGAAATAGTATTTAGCTCTGGTTCTATTGAATCAAATATAGAAGATTTAGATCAATCCGATGTAAATCTATGGACTTTTGATGTAAGACTTTTTGATGCTAATGGCGACAGGACATTTAATGCCTCAGATGCATACTCTTATACTAGCAGTGCACTTTTGACTCTTCAATCTGGTCGAAAAAAGTTGTATAAAGTTGAGCTGGATGGAAATGGAAGCTATAGAGTTGTAGCTACTCTAAGATTTAGACCTTACAAGCCCTCTTTGCTAAGCTCTCATCCAGAAATGTTAGAAAATCTTCCTGTTTTTGATATGGAGGAGATTGAAAAAACAGTCTCAAGATGATAGCATGATACAGAGTTTTACAAGTTAAGTCTTTTTAAATTTAAAGTTGATGTGTAAAATATTTATATGAAAAATATTTTTATAAACTTTTATTTCATTTTTCTTGTTGGTATTTCTTTGTCAAGATATTTGGATGTTACCTTTGAATCTGAAGATGACTGGATTATGGGAGTATCTTGGGTTGAAGGTTCTACCTTTTACAATGGAATTAATGTTGGCTCTCCAATTTTATATGGAGAGTCTACAGTAGGAGAGATGGATGTTGTAGATGTTGACTTAAGGTTTTCTCAGTCACCTGATAGTGTAAGCACAGCAATTGTATATTCAAATCAAATGGATGGTGTTGAGCTGGGGTTAGGTACCTTCCCTGGATCTGCATGGGATATATCTAATCCAGATAATCCAAGAAGGCTTAATGTATGTTTTTTTGAAGATCCGGATGGAGATCGAGTTTGGAATCCAACGAGCCTTTTAGGATCTGAAAAAGAGTATTTAATCATAATGTTGTCATCTTATGACGATAGTGGTCAAGCTTATAATAATCAGGATGCCATAAATATGGATGTTCAGTATTTTTCTTGGTTGAAGCGCAAACCTGGTGAAGATTGGTTCTCATCAGTACCCGCTGTATTGAAATTTAGAAATTTTTTTGAGTTTAACAGGTTTAACATTTTTTCATCAGATAATACGCTTCATTTAGAGTGGAGCACAGAGCTTGATAGCTCAGATATTTCATTCTCTGTTTACAGGTCTGAAGATGGCAACTACTTTAATCAGATAGCTCAAAACATTGATCAAGGGTACTATATCGATGACAACCTTCATAATCAAGTTTTTTATAGCTATTACATTGAGGCCTATAATTATGCAGATAGTCTTGTTATGACAAGCGCTGTAAAGGAAAACTTCCCCTTTCCGGTTTCATCTAATACCAGCCTTATAAACCATTGGAACGAAGGTAATTTATATTCAGATTTGAATCCTAAGTATAATGACATTTGGGGCTATACAGATATTGAAGGTAACGAGTTTGCAGCTATTGGAACCTGGGATGGTACACACATAGTAGATTTGCAGTCTAACCAGGAAACTGGTTTTATTCCAGGAAGTTTTTCTAGCCATAGAGATATTAAATCCTTTGGAAACTATATCTATATTGGAACAGAAGCAAATTGGTCAGACCCTTTTTCAAGTGAGTACTCTATTGAATCACAAGGGATTCAAGTTGTTGATATGTCGGATCCATTCAATCCTTTATTAGTTAATGAATGGGATGGAGTAGTAAACAGCCACAACATAATGGAGCATCAAGGATATTTGTATGTTATAGGGTCAACAAGAGAAACTGGAAGTGATGGCGGTGAATCTTGGGGCTTAGATGACTTGATTGTTTTAGATTTAAATGACCCTTCTAGCCCTCAAAAAGTTGGAGGATGGAGTGGTGACTACTTACATGATGTGTGCATGTACCAAGATATCTTATTTGGCTGTGGTATTAGCAGTGATGTGCTCCATGTTTTTGATATATCCGATAAGACAAACCCGGTTCAAATTTCTAGTATTGAAAATATACCAAGCATACACGCTTGCTGGGTATCTGAGGATGGCAATACACTTTTTACTGCATCTGAAACTTCTGGTGGCCACGTAATGTCTTGGAATGTTTCAGATGTTCAGAATATTAATCTTTTAGATTTGTGGTATCCAGAAGGTGGTGAAAATTGGTCAGCTCACAATGTGTTTGTAAAGGGTAATTACCTATTTATAAGCTACTATGTCTATGGGTTGCAAGTGCTTGATGTAACAAACCCAGAAAATATGCTTGTTTCAGGTTTTTATGATACCTACAATCAGTATGTTCCTGGTGCAATTTTTAATGGGGCATGGGGAGCCTTTCCTTATCTAAGCAATAACAAAATAGCAATCTCTGATAGATCTTCGGGTCTATTCCTCGTAGACTTTTATCCTGATGATTTAGTTGAAGTGCTAGGGGATATCAATCAAGATGGTTTTTGCGATGTACTTGATGTTGTATTAGTTGTTTCAGTTGTCATGGGGCAAACTTCTCCTAACCAATATGAATTTATTGCATCTGATTTAAATTTAGATGATGTAATTGATATATTAGATATTATAAGTTTAGTTAATATTATAGTCCAATAGATTTTCTGTATAATAGTGTTACAAATTGAAATGAAATAAAAATCATATATTTTTTAAATTTGTTTATCTAAATATAAGGACTTTTATCAATGATCAATAAAATAGTACTTTTCCTGCTTTTCAGTTTTTCTTTCAGCCAAGGCTACAATATGCAGTTGTTATCAAGTCTGTCCTTTGGTCAAAATACTTCTGATATTACAGGGTTTTATCAAGATGGTAGAGAGTTCGCTGTAGTAGGCCTTCAAAATGCGGCTGCGTTTGTAGATGTTACTGATCCATACAATCCTTTTGAGGTGGGAAGAATTAGTGGTGGTACTAGTATATGGAGAGATTTGAAGTATTGGGATCGCCATGTTTACATTGGTACAGAAGCAGCTGATGGTGTGAAAGTAGTTAGTGTTGATAATTTAGATAACCCTGTACTAGTTAATACCATAACTGATTTCACCAACAGTCATAATGTGTATATTGATAAAGATGGATATCTCTATGTAGTTGGTGCGGCTAGTTATGCAATGTGGATATATGACCTTCAAGACCCCTCAAATCCAAATCTTGTTGGGACTTGGGGATCAAATGATCCAGGATATGCTGAGTATCTTCATGATATCACTGTGTATAACAACAAGGTATATGGTGCTTCAATATATGAAGGTTTTATTTATATAATTGATGTCTCTGATAAGAGCAACCCTCAGACAATTCAACTAAATGGTCAGAATTATTTTGATACAGGTGGTGGTTATATAAGCAGTCATGATACAGAAGTTACACCTGATGAACAGTATCTGTTTACTGGAGATGAAAACACAGGAGGGCACGTTAAGGTTTGGGATATTTCCAATTACAATAATATCAATTTAGTAGCAGAGTACATAACTGATCCAAATCACTCTGCTCATAACTTGTACTATAAAGATGGCCTTTTATTTATTAGCTATTACGCAGATGGCACTAGAGTTTTAGATGTAGAAGATCCTGAAAATCCCGTTGAGATTGCTTACTATGACACATCAAGTATCGAGGGTTTATACGTTGGGAACTGGGGAACCTACGTATACCTTCCAAGTGGAAATATTATTTCAAGCGACATTGAAACAGGTTTATATGTATTAGGGTTTGGAGGTGTGAGTATTGTGCATAGTGATATCCAAGATGTTGATCTTAATGCTAGCCCATATGTTATTTTTCAGGCCACTGTAGAGAGCTTTGATGGGGATGTTGAGAGTGTTACCTTGAACTATAGTTTAGATAATACCAATTGGGATGATGTTTCAATGTACGAAAATGGAAATAGTAATATTTATGATGCAGTTATGACGTTTGATGAATCTGACGTGATCGTTAGCTATTATATAGAAGCATCAAGCTCAACAGGCCAAACATCACGATATCCTCAAGGAAATGAATATGTTTCGTTTATTTATGGAGACCTTCCAGATGTTCTTCAAGATTCTTTCGAGCAACAATCAGGTTGGTTAGTGGGCGATGATAGTGATAATGCCACTACTGGCATATGGGAACTCGCTGATCCAAATGGGACCTATCTTTATGATTCAGTCGTACAGCCTGAAAACGATCACTCCGATCCGGGTACCCAGTGTTTTATAACGGGAAATGCTGGAGGGTCAAGTGTCGGGGCTGATGATATTGACAATGGAAAAACAACCCTGTTTTCTCCTGTATACGATCTTTCTGGGTTTGATGACGTTCTTATTAGCTACTGGTACTGGTACAGCAATAACCAAGGAAGCGCCCCTGGATCAGAAGAGTGGCAGGTATACGTTGCTAATAACGCTGCTTCTAGCGTAAATCCAAGTTGGGTTCCGTTTCAAATTACAAGTATATCAACATCAGGGTGGCAGAAGTACAGATCATTATTAAGTAATTCTCTAGACCTCTCAAATCAAGTTCAATTCAAGTTTATTGCTGAGGATAGACCTGAGAATGAGGGCTGTTTAGTTGAAGCGGCTCTCGATGATTTTTTAATTGAATCGATTGGCAGCTCTAGCTTTACACTTGGAGACTTAAACTCTGACTCTACAGTGAATATACTTGATGTAGTGCAGATGGTTAGCATTGTAATAGGAGAACTTAATCCCAACACTATTCAATTTAGCGCTGGAGATATTAATTCAGATGGTATTATAAACGTTCAAGATATAGTTCTATTAGTTAATATCGTTCTTAATTCTTAGCGAATTCTCTTTACAATTTTATAAAGACTTCCATTATATCTTTGTGCTATATTATGGTACAATTAACTTTTAAAGAGGAGTGCACTTATTTTGAAAAAATATTTAGTTGCTTTTTTATTTTCTTCAGTGTTTTGTAATTCCATGAACATGGAATTACTTTCGTTCATTGGCTTTGGCCAAAATACTTCTGATATAACAGGCTTTAATCAGGATGATAGAGAGTTCGCAGTAGTAGGCCTTCAAAATTCTGCAGCTTTTATAGATATAACAGATCCTTACAACCCCTATGAAATTGGTAGGATATCAGGTGGATCGAGCATGTGGAGAGATGTTAAGTATTGGAATGGCCATGTGTATATAGGCACAGAAGCAACTGATGGAGTAAAGGTAGTCAGCGTCATTGATCCAGATAATCCAGCACTAGTATCAACAATTCAAGATTTTGGAAACAGTCATAATATTCATATTGATAAAGATGGCTATCTTTATGTAATAGGCGCTTCTACAAATGATATGTGGATATATGATCTTGCATATCCTGCAAATCCAGTACTTGTTGGAACGTGGAATGGGGAATATCTGCATGATATTGAAGTTTTTGATAACAAGGTTTATGGTGCTGCTATATACTCAGGATATTTCTACATTATAGATGTTTCAGATAAGTCAAATCCCAGTACATTGGTATCTTTTAATACTGGAGGTGGGTATATCAGCACTCACGATTGTGCTGTAACGGATGATGCCCAGGTTCTTATAACCGCAGATGAAACTACAGGTGGTCACCTTAAGTTTTGGGATATATCTGACTATGACAATATTAACCTTTTAAGTGAATACATAACTCCTGAAGGATTTAGCCATTCTTCTCACAACGTATATGTCAGGCCCGGAACAGATCTTGCT
>MDTB01077435.1_pt1 | contig 12749 bp, 13 predicted proteins | sample 811161 | NCBI WGS metagenome assembly MDTB01 (sample SAMN05326650, study PRJNA326480) | marine metagenome | isolation source: seawater | place: Mediterranean Sea | collected 2009 | reverse complement strand
TCCCCCGACCAGCACCAATTCTTCGATATTTTCCCGGCGCGCGATATCCAAGGCTTTGCTTATACCCGATGCTCGGATCCATTCCATAGGCGCGCCAGCAAATGACGTCGGATCAGCGCTACCTTCGAAGGCTAGAACGAAGTGGGACCGTCCTGTATCGCGGCAAGCCGAAACAATTTGTCCGGGCAGCGCCCCGCCACCGGCAATTATGCCAAGCTTACGCACCTTGCTCAGCTTTTGGCTGACAGATAGCGCGACTCGAATCCGATCTCAGGAAATCGAGTATTTCCATGATCGCCTCATGTTCGCTGAAACTTTCATGCACATCGTTCAAACGTTCCGCCAGTGTGCCCTCTTCGGCAAACATCAGCCGGTAGGCCTTGCGCAAGGCCGTGACATCCGAGCGCGAGAATCCTCGCCGTTTAAGGCCTACAATATTTAGCCCACTCAAGCGTGCGCGGTCACCCATCACCGAACCGTATGGAATAACATCGCTTTCGACGCCCGACATACCGCCAACCATCGCATGCCTACCAATTCTACAAAACTGATGGATCGCAGACAGACCACCAATGATCGCGAAGTCGTCAACAACAACATGACCAGCAAGCGTTGCGTTATTTGCCATGATCACATGATTTCCAACAAGGCAATCGTGGGCGACATGAGCACCAACCATAAACAGGCAGTTGTTGCCAATCGTCGTAACCATTCCGCCGCCTTCAGTCCCGGGGTTTACCGTCACATGCTCTCGGAAGATGTTGTTTGCCCCGATTGTAAGCGTTGACGGCTCACCGTGATACTTCATATCCTGTGGCTGATGACCAATTGACGCGAAGGGATAAATTCGACAATTTGGACCAACGGCCGTTCTACCTTCCAACACAACATGGGAAAGTAATGCAGTCCCCTCGCCGATTTTAACATCTGGTCCAACAACACTATAAGGGCCGATTTCAACGCCATCGCCGATCTCTGCCGTGGCATCAACGATTGCGCTCGGATGAATTTTACTCATTCAAATCTCAATCGGTCATAATCATGGCAGCGTAGGTGGCTTCAGCGACCAGTGTATCGCCAACCATTGCGCGCCCGGCAAATTTCCAGACGTTGCCACGTGTGCGTTGCTTCACGACCTCGACATGGATTTGGTCTCCGGGTTCAACCGGTTTTCTGAAACGCGCACCGTCTACTGACATGAAATAGACAAGCTTTCCTTCCGCATCTTTGCCAAGCGTGTGTACCACCAAAACGGCTGCGGTCTGTGCCATAGCCTCTATAATCAAAACACCAGGCATAACCGGCTTCTCGGGGAAATGACCCGAAAAATAGGGCTCGTTAATCGACACATTTTTGACGCCTGTAGCTTTGACGCCCGGCACAATATCAATCACGCGCTCAATCATCAGAAAAGGATACCGATGGGGGATCAAAGCCATGATCCGGTTGATATCGATAGATTCCAACTGGCCGGGTGTTTCCACAGTGTCCATTCTACCTTCCTTTGTCTCTTGCTAACCGCGCAAGTACGGCAACGCGGCGGAAGTGATCACGCAGTGGCACCGAGGGTGTGCCACCGACTGTCGACCCGCCCTCGACATCCCGAATCACGCCCGATTGTGCAGCAATTCTTACCCCGTCAGCGATGTTAAGATGGCCCGCGACGCCCACCTGTCCGCCCATCTGAACGCCATTTCCGATTTTGCAACTTCCCGCGATGCCAGTTTGTGCAACAATTATGCAGCCTTTTCCAATCTGCACGTTGTGCCCGATCTGTACGAGATTATCAATCCTCGTGCCGGCGCCAATGACGGTGTCTGGCCCAGCTCCGCGATCAATTGTGGCATTTGCGCCGATCTCGACATAGTCGTCAATTAAGACCCGCCCGAGCTGAGGGATAGTAACCGCGCCGTCAGGCGATCCCGCGAAACCAAACCCCTGCTCGCCAACCTTCACACCAGCAAACAACGAAACATCGCTGCCAATACTTGCGAATCGTACCGATGACAATGGTCCGATCCGGCAGCGGTCCCCGATCCGAACGCCGTCCCCAAAGTAGGAGTTCGTTCCGATCCGACAATCCGAGCCGATCTCCACGTTCGGGCCTATGATGGTTCCAAGACCAATAACTGACCCGCTACCTATCTGCGCTGACGGGTGAATCAGGGGGTCCGAACCGACGGGACAATAGGTATCCTCGACATCAGGATGAAAGGCCCCCGCGACACGCGCATAAGCTAGATACGGTGTCTCCGTGACGAGGCACGTCATCCCGTCCGGTGCTTCAGACACAAATTTCCGCTCGACAATGCAACACCCTGCCTTTGTCTCGCGGTATTGGCCGACATACGACCTGTTGTCTAGAAAGCTGACCGTGGTTGCATCGGCTTCGTCTAGAACAGCAACATTGGTATACAGGCGATCTGTGGTTGCCGGCCCCTCGACCGTCGCCTCCGCCAACTCTGCCAACTCACCTATAGAGAACGTTCCGGCAGCAGGAAAAAATCTGGGGTCCGGCGGCATGTTTAGTTATTGCCTGAACTGCGAACCTGATTTGGGTTACCCGCCTTAACTGCGAGCTTGGGCAAGCGTTTGTCCAACCGCGTTATGATTGCCTTCGTAACGTCCATTGTCTTTGCCGAGATAAATAGATATCGCTTCTCGACTAACATATTCAAATTTTTAGATTCGGCCACCTGCTGCGCAACGACTACAAGATTTTTCAATATCTCGTTCTTGGTATCATTAAACGCCTTATCAAGCTGGCGACGGCGCTGTTGAACGGAACTCTGAGCCTTCCGCGCTTCTTCGCTGAATGCCCTTCTTTTTTGACTAAACGCTTCTGGCGCGAGAATTGCCCGCTGCCGGGTAAGTTCCTGCTCCGCCTGGCGTAGTCGCCGCTCCTGCGCACTTACCTGTTGTTGAAAGTCCTTGCGCATCTTCTGAACCGCAGGCCGAATACTCTTTGCAGCCTTCGAATCTCTGAGAACTTTTTGGACATCGACCACTCCGATTCTTGGAGCAGGTAATTCCTGAGATTTTGCGACCGAAACAGCCGCAAATAGGGTAAGAGCCCCTGCAACTGCCAGGTAAACCGAAAAGGTGCATCTATTCGTCAAAATCTCGCCCCGAAACTAAATCTGACAAGTTCTGTTTCATCAAAATCTTCCTTCAATAAGGCTTTGGCAAAATCGATGTTTACCGGGCCGAACGGCGAGTCCCACAATAGACCTGTGCCGACGGACATTCTCATAGAAGCGGTGTCCGTCAGCGTAGCGAAATTACTGTCATTCTCTCCCAAGCTGCCCGCGTCGGTAAAAATACGACCACGAACACCAAATTCATTTGGCAATCCCAAAGGGAACGTCAACCCAACCGTCGTCCGATAAAACCAGTTACCACCAACCGAGTCTCCAGAAGCCCTATCTCGGGGGCCGACACCTGCGTCATCAAAGCCTCGGAGGGATTTTCCACCTAGAAAAAAACGATCGATTATACGAATGTCTTCTCCCAAACCGAAAACATAACCCACTCCTGCCCCCATATTAAGAATCCACCTCTCGTAAATTTGATAGTATTTATCCCCCGACAACTCGTTCCTAATATATTCTGAGTCGCCGCCGAGGCCTGCGACCGTATTTTTTATTTCAACGAAATATCCCTCTGTCGGATTCAATCTGCTATCTCGCTGATCGTATAGGAGCGATTGACCGATAGAAGACGTGATGAATGCTCCTTCCTGCTCCTTAATCGCGAGCGAGGCGTCGGACGCGACGTCTTTTATTTCGTCCTCGCGCAAAGTATAACGCCATGTTTGAGACAAGGTCTCTGTGACGCGATAACCACCCCTCAACGCAAAGCCAATGGTTTGATGGTCGAAAGAACTTTCGGACTGTAAATCGCTGCTCTTACTAAATATGTCCAGACCAGCAGAAAAACTCTTGTCAAGAAAGTAGGGCTCCGTAAAAGACAAATCTATCTGTTGTTGGCGCTCGCCGACTTGCAAACCAAGTCGGAGATCCTGCCCCCGGCCCAGCAGGTTACGTTCGCGAATGCTAATGTCTCCTAAAACGCCGCTTGAACTAGAGAAACCCGCTCCAAAGGAAATTTCGCCAGTAGAACGTTCCTTCACAGACACGTCGATGATCGTTTTGTCTCGCCCCGACCCTGCTTTGTTTTCGATTTCAACCCGCTCAAAAAAACCAAGGTTACGAATGCGTTGGCGGGTTCGCCTCAATTTCGATGTATTGAAGGCATCGCCCTCTATTAGCATTACTTCACGTCGGATAACCTTATCTACGGTTCGTACATTTCCAGAAATTTTGAGCAGTTCTACGAAGACCCTAGGGCCCTCTTGTACAACGAAGGTAACGTCGATTGTTCGCGCTTTCCTGTCCCGACGAACGCGAGGGCGAATATCAACAAACGCATACCCCAGCACACCTATAACATCCGTCAGCTTGCCGATCAGGCCTTCAACCTCATCGGCATTGTACCAGTCACCCGTCTCAATCGATTGTTCGTCACTAAGCTCCGCTGCATCGAGATTTTTAAGTGCAGTGGTGATATCGATCTTTCCAAATTTATAGCGTTTCCCCTCTTCCACAACGAATGTTACGAAAAATGCACTTTTATCGGGTATTAACTCCGCTATGGCAGAAACAATCCGAAAATCCGCATAACCGTTTGCAAGATAATGTCGCCGAAGCAATTCGCGGTCAAAGGTCAACCTATCCGGATCGTAGGTGTCATCCGATGACAAAAATCTGTACCAAGCTGTTTCCCGAGTCTGAATGATCTCTCTTAATTCACCATCCTCGAAATGCTTATTACCCACGAAGGCGATCTTGCGGATCTCTGTCAGCGCGCCTTCACTTATCTCAAAGACAAGATCGACCCGGTTTTGCGGAAGCTGAATGACCTTTGGTATGACCGCGGCCGAAAACCGACCACTTCGACGGTACAAATCCATGATGCGCTGAAGGTCGGTCTGAACCCGTGCTCGCGTGAAGACGACCCGCGGCCGCAATTTCACTTCATCGTTCAGGATTTCATTAGAAATCCGCTTGTTTCCCTCGAAAGCTATCCGGTTCACAATCGGGTTTTCCACCACACGTACCACTACATCTCGTCCGACCTGTCGCATATTCACATCAGCAAACATGCCTGTTGCAAAGAGTGCTTTTAGGGACTTATCAAGGACGCCTGCGTTGATCTGATCGCCTCTCCGAATGCCCATATACGACCGCACCGTGTCGGCCTCTATTCGCTGCGCCCCTTCAACGCGAATATCCCGCAAGCGGTTATCGATGCTCTGCGCCTCGGCTGGCCCAACGACCGCACCCGTAAGAAGCGGAATAGCAATAAGCATCAACAGCATCCATCGGAACATTTGCCCCACCCCTTGAACTCCCCCAGAAATCATTCTTTTTTCTTCACGTTACAAGGTCCACGAAAAAATCAACTACCCGAAGCTGCACGAGATCATTCCAGGTGGCGAAAACCATCAATGAGAGCACCATTGCGATCCCTATTCTCAAACCGTATTCTTGCGCTCGGGGCCCCAGCGGTCGTCCGCGCAAAGCTTCGATAGCATAAAAAAGCAAGTGGCCGCCATCCAGCATCGGGATCGGAAACAGGTTTATCAATCCGAGGTTTATAGACAATATCGTAGCGAACATTAAAACGCTGATCAGACCTGCCTGCCATACGTTCCCCGACATTTCCGCAATCCGGATAGGTCCTCCCAATTCTTTGGTAGATCGGGTTCCTCTAATAATCTGACCCAATGCTGAAAAAATACTGCCGGTAAGCACATAAGTTTCAGTCGCCGCACGCCATACAGCGGTAAACGGCCCGTGTTGGATCAGCTTCATATCTGTACCGGCGCGAGAGATGCCAAGCCGACCGATCCGCTGCTGATTACCAAAACGGTCTTTTTGATACAAAATTTCCGGGATCGCCGTCAGATTAATCTCACGGTCACCGCGTCGGACTTGAAAGTTCAACTTTTCGTCTGGATGAAGCTGTACTTTCCGGATCACCTGCTCGAACCTTTCCACCCGGGTACCATCGATGCCCATGATGATATCCCCGGCCTGAAAGCCAGCACGTTCCGCTGCCGAATTCGGAATAACGACGCCAATATCGGATGGCGTAAAAGGCTGACCGACCGTCATGAACATTCCAGCTAGAATAGCGATAGCAAATAAAAAATTCGCCAACGGACCAGCAAACACTACGAACGCCCGCTGCCCAAGCGATTTAGAACTAAAAGCAGTTGGTTCAACGGCGGGAATCCCATTAACGGACTCCGAAGCAGCAGCATCGTCCGTGTTCTTGTTATCCGGCGCCGTGTCCTCAGGGATTTGCATCTCGCCGAACATCTTGACATACCCGCCAAACGGAATTGCGCTCAACTTCCAGCGGGTGCCCGCTTCATCCGTCCAGCCGAATAGCTCGCGGCCGAAACCTACGGAAAACACCTCCACACGGATCCCGCATTTGCGCGCGGCAAGGTAATGTCCCATTTCATGCACAAAGACAAGCACTGTGAGGACCACCAGAAAAGGGATTATATAGTCCCAGATAACCGACAAAAACTCGACCATCACTTCACAATATCTATTTCTGCAGCTCTAACTCTGCCGCCATCAGACCCTAAGCCGCGTGTCGGATATGATTTCACCTGCCGTCTGCCGCGCGGCTGCATCGACAGAGAGCACATCAGCGACGGAACTAATAATATCGCCCGGCATCTTTTCGAGGGTGTCGGCAACTACCCTCGGGATGTCTCGAAAACCGAGCTTGCCATCCAGAAAACCGCCAACAGCAACCTCATTGGACGCATTTAGAATTGTAGGTGCTGAGCCACCGGTTTTCAAGGCCTCGCGAGCTAATCCCAAAGCTGGAAACCTCTGGGGATCTGGCGCTTCAAAAGTAAGCGTAGAAATTTTAACAAGATCTAGACGCTCGCTTGGCGCGTTCATTCGCTGGGGCCACGCGAGCGTGTAGGCAATTGGCGTCCGCATATCCGGCGTGCCGAGCTGTGCTAGCACCGAACCGTCAATGTATGACACCATGCTATGAATGATTGACTGCGGATGAACCAAAATATCAATGCGGTCTTCTGGGATACCAAAAAGATAATTGGCTTCTATGAGTTCGAGCCCCTTATTCATCATCGTCGCGGAATCAACGGAAATCTTAGCACCCATGTCCCAGTTTGGGTGCAGCATGGCCTGGGCCGGGCTCACTCCCTGCATATCGTGCAGGCTAGTCTCACGGAACGGGCCGCCGGATGCTGTTAGAATGATCTTTTCGACCGAGTCCCGCCGATCAAAATCGAAAACCTGAAAAATCGCATTATGTTCGGAATCAACGGGTAGAAAGGTTGCTCCGCTCTTTGAAATCTCTTGAAGCATCAGGTCACCCGCACAAACCAGGCATTCCTTATTGGCAAAAGCAACGACTCCCCCTGCCCGCACTGCTTGAAGCGTTGGCTCCAAACCCACCGCGCCAACAATCCCAGCCATAACCCAGTCAGCTTCCCGACCGGCTGCCTCGACAATCGCATCCGGCCCCGCCGCAATTTCTGCAGAGGTCCCCGCCATGGCTTCTTTTAGTTCAGAATAGCAAGCAGGGTCGGCTACCGCCACAAATTGGGCGTTAAACTGCCGCGCCTGTCGCGACAATGCCTCCACACTGCGATTAGCCGTCAACGCCTCCACCGTGTAAGCGCCCGGATCACGTTCGATAAGATCCATCGTATTACAACCGATCGATCCCGTTGATCCTAGAATTGTCACTCGACGTGTCTCTTCGGTTCGAGCAGCTTTTCTTTTCGTCATTAAATCCACCCTTTAGCCCTCAATAGTAACACGAACGCAACGGTCGGCCCCGTCAATAACATGCCATCCAACCGGTCGAGAACCCCGCCATGCCCGGGTATTAAACCGCTTGTATCCTTGACCCCAAACCGCCGTTTCACAGCCGAAACCGCGAGATCACCAAACTGCGCGAGCAGCGCAATACATATTGCGGCGGCCATCACCCACCCAAGCGAATACCCCCCCGCCCAGGAAAGCGTCGCTGCGCTCCATAGCCCGGCCAGCACCACACCGCCGCCAAGGCCAACCCAAGTCTTATTCGGACTGATTCGCGGAGCGAGCTTGGGACCGCCAACCAACTTCCCAAAGAGATACCCGCCGGCATCGGTGCACCATACCGCCACGATCAGCCAGACGACTAACTCAAGACCGATATCTGGTGTGCGTCTAAGCAACAGAAATGACAGGCAAAAAATGCTGATCAAAGCGGTCCCCATCGCAATACGAACCGGGCTCTCATGCCGACGCAAAAGTGCGACGGTCGCAACAATGCCGGAAACACAAACAACGAGAATCAGAGAAAATTTGAGGCTGCCAGAATAGAGGGGGACAAGGGATATACTCATACCGGCCGCCATCAGCCAGCCGACTAGGTCAAAGTCGCCATCAGAACACATTGACGCCCACTCCCAGACCATTATCAGTCCCGTGACCACAACAAGAATGTCAAACCAAGGCGAACCGAGAGATATGACTGCAAAAACAGGGGGTGCGAGCAGGCATGCTGACTTCAGCCGCAGCCCAAGATAGTTAAAACCTCGGTTGTCTCTCATACGTTCAGGCGTTGGTTGCGCCATAACGCCTTTCGCGGCGACCGAACTGCTCGATCGATTCCTCCAAGTTTTCACGTGAAAAATCAGGCCACAAAACATCGGTAAAAATAAATTCCGAATAGGCGGACTGCCAAAGTAAAAAATTGCTAATGCGCTTTTCACCACTGGTGCGGACAATCAGCGCCGGATCCGGCATGTCGGAGGTGTAAAGGTGGGCCTCAAGCATGTGCTCATCTATGGAATCGGCATCCACGTCGCCAGCCACAACATCACTAACGAGTTTCCGAACCGCGTTTGTGATCTCCTGACGGCTGCCGTAACTCAAGGCAACGACCAGATCTAGCTTCGTATTCGCCTCTGTCTTTACTTCAGACACCTCGATCAGCGAAACGATGTCCGGCTCCAGCAGGGATCGATCACCGATGAAACGGATGCGAACACCTTCTCGATGCAGCTCGTCGATTTCCTTGCGAAGATACAGCCGGAGAAGCCCCATTAGATCGGCGATTTCCCGGGCTGGCCGTTTCCAGTTCTCCAGCGAAAAACCGTAAAGCGTTAGATATCGGATACCAAGCTGCCTGGCAGCTTTTACCGTGCGCCGCACGGCTTCCGCGCCCTGTGCATGCCCTGCCGCACGCGGCAGGCCCCTCGCCTCCGCCCACCTTCGATTGCCATCCATAATTATGGCGACATGCTCAGGGGTACCGTTGGATTCCGGCTGGGTTGAGACGGGTTTCATACAATTAAACCTGAAGGATTTCGGCTTCCTTCGACTTAACAGACTCATCGATTTTCTTGATCGCATCGTCAGTGAGATTCTGGATTTCGTCAATCCAGGCACGCTGCTCATCTTGGGATATATCGCTGCCTTTTTCCATTTTTTTTAGCATATCAATACCATCACGGCGGACGTTTCGCACCGCGATCCGCGCCTGCTCCGCGTACTTGCCGGCAATCTTGGTCATTTCGATCCGACGGTCCTCTGACAATTGCGGCACCGGTACACGAATAACATTGCCTTCCGTCTGCGGATTGAGCCCAAGATTTGAATCTCGAATAGCCTTTTCGACAGCGCCAATTAGCGAATTGTCCCAAACCTGCACTGATAGCATTCGCCCGTCCGGCGCACTGATCGTGCCCACTTGGTTCATGGGCATTGGTGAGCCGTAGGCATCGACAGTGATCGGTTCCAATAACGCGGGCGAGGCACGGCCTGTCCGTAGTCCACTGAACTCGTCACGGAGCACTTCCATTGCACCGTTCATTCGGCGCTGAAGGTCGTCAATATCGGGGTCGGCCATCTTCTGAAATCCTTCTCATTCAGCCTTCGCCGCTTATTATAGTAAAGGTACCTGCACCCTGCACCACGGCCGCAAACGCGTCAGGTTCTTGTATCGAAAAGACCAGAATCGGTATGTTATTTTCACGTGCCAAAGAGATTGCCGACGCATCCATCACCCGCAGGTCCCGCGATAGCACATCCATATAGGTTAGTGTTTCGTATCGCTCGGCATCAGCAACTTTGTGCGGATCAGCAGAATAGACGCCGTCGACCTGAGTTCCTTTACAAAGGGCGTTGCAATTCATCTCGGTCGCTCGCAAAGCTGCTGCTGTATCCGTTGTAAAATAGGGATTGCCGGTGCCTGCGGCAAAAATCACTACCCTACTTTTCTCCATATGGCGGATCGCGCGGCGACGGATAAACGGTTCACAAATGGTCGACATCGGGATAGCAGACTGCACGCGCGTCGGCACACCGATATCTTCAAGAGCGCCCTGCATCGCCAAGGCGTTCATTACGGTGGCTAGCATGCCCATGTAATCAGCCGTGCCGCGCTCTAGCCCCGCGGCTGCACCGGACATACCGCGAAAAATATTACCACCGCCTATCACCAAGCAAACTTCGGCACCGAGATCGGTTACAGACTTGATCTCATTTGCAATTCGGTTCGCTGTGGACGGATCAATGCCATAAGCGCCTTCCCCCATCAAGGCTTCTCCCGAAACCTTAAGGAGAACCCGCTTGAAGCGAAGTTGAGCGCTATCAGGCATCGGCTTTCTCCTGCTCAGTTACCCGCCGTTGCGGCGACCTCTGCGGCAAAATCCGCTTCTTCCTTCTCGATCCCCTCACCTAGCTGAAAGCGAACAAAACCTGCGACTTTAACCGGAGCGCCGACTTTATCCGCAGCGGCTTGAACCGCCTTGGAAATCTTGGATTCACCATCTACGACAAAAGTTTGGTCCATCAGGCAAACTTCCTCATAATACTTGCGCAGCCGGCCATCCACCATCTTTTGCACGATCTCTTCCGGCTTACCGGATTCTCGCGCCTGGTCAGCGAGCACTTCCCGCTCGCGATCCACCACCTCGGTATCGACGTCGTCCTGCGCCACCCAAAGCGGGTTTGCCGCCGCAACATGCATTGCAAGCTGCTTGCCGAATTCCGCCAGTTCATCGGCATTTGCGGCAGATTCTAGACCGACGAGCACGCCAATTTTACCCTGGTTCGGCGAAATCGCGCCATGAACATAACTAGCCACCATCCCTTCGGTAACCGTGATGCCCGCCGAGCGGCGAAAAGACAAATTTTCGCCGATAGTGCCGACCATTTCGGTTACCGAATCAACGACGGATTTGCCGCCATTCATCATCGCGGCGGATGTCTGGTCGAAATCGCCACCCTTCGACAGAGCCACCTGGGCGACACTACTAACAAAGTTTTGAAATTCCGGGTTCCGAGCAACAAAATCGGTCTCGGAGTTAAGTTCGATCACCACGCCTGTGGCGCCGTTTGTCGTTACGTCGACAAGACCTTCAGCAGCAACGCGGCCCGACTTTTTAGCAGCGGCCGCAAGGCCTTTTTTGCGCAGCCAATCGATGGCTTCGTCCATGTTGCCATCGGTTTCGGAGAGCGCCTTTTTACAGTCCATCATGCCGGCGCCGGAGGTTTCGCGTAGTTTCTTGACCAGTGCAGCTGTAATGCCAGCCATAACTTACCCTCTCAATAAAATTTTATAACCACCTAATAAGCAGGTATTTCCTTATTTAGATGTTGGTTTTTCTTCCGCCAGTGCTGCCTCGGCTGCTGCTGCTCCAATAAGAGGTGCGTCCTCTGCCTTAGGCGCAGCATCCGGTGTAGCCTCGGCCCCTGCTTCGACTGCGGGTGCTTCTTCCGTCGCAGGCGCAGATTCCAGTTCGGCAGACGCTTCCGCTGCGGGCAAAGCAGAATCCGCTGTTGGCAGTGCCTCAACGGGAGTTTCCTCTGCCGCGCCGAGATCTTCACCTGACGAGATTGCTTCCTGCTGCAGGCCATCAAGCACGGCGGCCGAAATCAAGTCACAATAAAGCGCGATTGAGCGGATGGCATCATCGTTGCCCGGGATCGGAAACGTGACGCCCTGCGGGCTAGAATTACTATCGATCACCGCAATCACCGGAATATTAAGCGTGCTGGCTTCCGCCACCGCAAGCTCTTCCTTATTCGTGTCGATGATGAACAACATATCCGGCAATCCACCCATGTCCTTGATGCCGCCCAGTGACCGATCCAGCTTGTCCCGCTCGCGAGTCAGATTCAGTTGTTCCTTTTTAGTCAGACCTTCGGAGATTTCCGCCGAGCCAAGCATTTCTTCTAGCTCGTGAAGACGCTTAATCGATTGCGTGATCGTCTTCCAGTTGGTCAGCATCCCGCCGAGCCAACGATGATTAACGTAGTACTGGCCGCAGCGACCAGCGGATTCAGCAACGATCTCGCTCGCTTGGCGTTTCGTACCTACAAATAGCACGCGTCCGCCCCGGGCGGTTACCTCGCGTACCGCAGCCAGCGCCGCGTGAAACATTGGTACGGTCTGCTGCAGGTCAAGAATGTGAACTTTGTTGCGAACACCGAAGATGTATTGCTCCATCTTGGGGTTCCAGCGGCGGGTATTGTGTCCGAAGTGCACGCCTGCTTCCAAAAGCTGACGCATCGAGAATTCTGGCATAGCCATTTCAGTGTCCTTTTCCGGTTAGACCTCTGCGGGGATTTGGTCAGGGATTTCAGGGACTTGAAAGATTCCAGCCCGGTCGGCCTGACACCGGATCGAAC
>MDTB01106836.1_pt1 | contig 12750 bp, 14 predicted proteins | sample 811161 | NCBI WGS metagenome assembly MDTB01 (sample SAMN05326650, study PRJNA326480) | marine metagenome | isolation source: seawater | place: Mediterranean Sea | collected 2009 | reverse complement strand
TTTTTAATATAATTTAACAATGAACTATCTTAAAATAGCTATTACAATTTTTGTTGCCTTGGCTGCTAGTCGATTTATTCCTCACCCACCTAATTTTACAAGCTTGATAGCTCTAGGATTTTACGTTCCAGCAATATTGGGAGTTACTTATATTCCTATCGTAGTTTTAAGTTACGCTATTACAGACGTTTTTTTTGGTTTTCATAATACAATTTTTTTTACGTGGGGTAGTGTTTTGCTCATTGGGTATGTGTCTAAATATTTTAATAAATCTATAATATTAAGATTTAGTGGAGCCTTACTTAGTGTACTAATTTTTTTTCTAATATCAAACTTTGGAGTATGGGTAACTGGTATACACGGTGAAAATATTTATAGTCTAATGCAAACATATATTGTTGCATTACCTTTTTTTGGTTACAGTTTAATGTCAACTATATTTTTTAGTTTTATAATTGAATTCGTTTATAAATTATTTAAAACGAAAATTAGAGCACAAATTTAGATTTAAACCATTTCATCTGAATATCCTCTTTGATCGTTATTAGACATAGATACATCAGAGGTAGGGTCAACATCGGCTTTAGGCATATACTTCTCAAGGAATTCCTGTTTCAACTCTAAGTATATTTTGTTTCCTTCATCAGTGAATTTTTCGGCACGATTAATGTCGTTCCATCTATTTTTTGGAAATTTTACATAAAGAACAAAAGTTCTTTTAATGCCTTCAATAACTTCTGGAGGATAATTCGGTAAAACCACTTGAGGTTTGTCTGTTAAGCACTTAGTTATAGTTTTGTGGTCAATTAAGCCTAAAGACTCAGTAAGTTTTCTTAGTGGTGTTCCGTGAAAAGGTACAAACGAGTAAATGTTTTGGTTAGTTGCATCTATTTCTCGGTTTATTTCTATTGTATCAAATGCTAATTCCCTGGTTTCTTTTGGAAAGCCGGTAATATTATTAACACTAAATGGGACTCCTAATTTCTTAGGAATGCTACAAGCTTTAACTATATCTTTATTTTTCCACCTTCTGTCTAAAATTTTTTTTCTAAAATCTTCATTTCCATGTTCTAGACCAAATGCCATTCTATGAAGGCCTACGTTTTGCAATTTTTTTATTTTTTCTTCCGTAACTGTCTCTGGTCTAGTTTGCATCCAAAATGGTAAGTTAATTTCTTTGTACATTTCACAAAACTCATCAAATTCTCTTGGGTTGTATGCTAGAAAAGTATCAGCCCAGAAATAGTTGTATTCTACTCCAATTTCATCCTTAAAATATTTTAATTCATTGTAGACTAAGTCAATTCTTTTTTTACGAAAAAAAGATGACCCTGTCTCCTTTTTATATAATGTATTTTGATCAGGAGAATTACAAAAAGAGCATGTAAACGGACATCCTCTATGCGTCTCTACGGGGACCATTTTATAAATTTTTCCGGCCATTGGGCGGTACAATCTATTTTCTTCAAAAAGTGACAAATCTAACTTTGTGCTTTTGTTTACATCAACTGGTTTTATTATTGTATTTTTAGTTATTGTGCCTTTTTTATCTTTAACCCATAAATTAGTAACATTGGAATAATCTTTACCTTTTTCTATTCTTTCACATAAATCAACGATTGCTTGTTCTCCTTCACCAACACAAACCATATCTACCAAAGGATAGTTTATACAAATATCTGGGGCAAAAGTGCAAAAAACTCCTCCTGCAACAACTGGTATGTCGTTGTCGATTTTAAACTCTTTTATTTCCTCCATGACTGTCATGCCTAACTCCCACATATCTTCTGTTGATGAGATGGCTATTAAATCAGGGTTAAATTTTTTAATTTGATTATGCAAATCAATTTTCCAATTTGAACTTTTAAGGCGAATTCCCCTAGAACCCATGTCGAAAGGCATTACATTTAAATTTTCCATTTTTGATCCATCAGAGTCAATTCCATGGTCTAATGAATAATATGTAGTATCGAATATCTCTACTTTATGACCTCTCTCTTTTAGTAGAGAGGAGAATAAGGCTATGGCAGGTGGCAACATATTCATGCCAAAAGTGTTAGGATATACGAATAAGACTTTAATTCCCATTTGTTAATTAGATAACGTATTTAATTTTATTATCAATGCTTAGTTTGTCCCAATTTTAATGGAATTTTGGTGGACCGTGTAGGTAACGCTCCTACTACCCCTCGCATGTCAAGCGAGTACTCTACTTTTGAGCTAACGGTCCAAAAAGTTTTTTAATTTTTCTAGAAAAACTTTAATTTGCAATTTTCTGAGATAAAATTCAACATTAGTAAGATTATAATTTTTTTTATAAAAATTTTTATTATCTTTTAGCCAATTTTTTAATTCTATAGCATGCAATTTAAGCCTCTTATTTGACAAACTATTAGAATGAATTCTATAATAAGCAAGTGGTTCTTGATAAGCACAAAACTTGTGCCTAAGACTTGATTTTATAAAAAAATCAAAATCACCAATAATATTATAATTTTCATCAAATTTATATTTATCAAACATTTTTTTTTTTAGTAATACTGCTAGTACACCTATTTTATAATTTGAAAAAAGGCTTTGAGTAATTTTCCCAGATGGTAAAATTTTTTTTTCATTTAGATAGGTTGTTTTTTTAATTTCATCAATTATAAAATAGTTACTGTAAATTAAATCACAATTATTGTCGAAAAAATTGGTAAACAATTTTTCTAAAAAAAATTTGTCCCATTTGTCATCTGTATCAAGAAAACTGATTAAATTACCTTTGGCACAACTAATTGCTTCGTTCCTTGCATGATACAAAGAAAGTTTGTCTTTTGATCTAAAAATTTTAATCCTATCATCTTTAAATTCTTCAATAATTGATATACTTTCATCAGTTGATTGATTGTCATAAAAAATTAATTCCCAATCACTAAAGTTTTGACTTAAAATACTATTAACGCTAGATCTTAAGTATTTTTCACCATTATGGCAATTCATTATAATGCTGATTAAATTTGTACTCATTTATCCTAGACTATTTTAAATACTTTTAGATTTTAATTTTTGCTCTAAAATAATTTTGTCTCTTATTGTGTCTAGACATTGCCAAAAGCCTTGATGTTTGTAAGCACCAAGTTTATTTAATTTGCAAACTCTCTCTAAAGGGCCTCTCTCTAAAACAGTAAGATCATTTTTTATGAAATTTAAAAATTTTGACTCAATAACAAAAAATCCTCCGTTAATCCAACCCTCATCTAAACTTGATTTTTCTTTAAAATATTTTACTTTTGATCCACTAATTCTTACTCCTCCAAATCTAGCAGGCGGCCTAACAGCTGTTAAGGTTACTAGATTTTTCTTTTCTTTATGAAATTTGACCAAATTTTTAATATTCACATTTGATACTCCATCACCGTATGTAAGTAAAAAGCTTTCATTATTTAAAATTTTTGACAGTCTTTTTATTCTTCCTCCTGTCATAGTTTTGAGACCAGTATTAACAACTCTTATCTTCAAATTTTTATGATTTTTTTGAAAGTATTTCTCAATGATTTTTGATTTATAGCCACTTGCTATTAAAAATTCTTTAAAACCATATTTAACATAATTTTTTATTATTCTCACAATAATAGGAGTGCCTAATACTTTAACCATTGGTTTAGGTAAAATTTTAGTATATTCTGATAGTCTTGAACCTAATCCACCTGCTAAAATAACAACTTTCATTATTTTTTATTTTCTATTAATTTCTCATAATAATTAATTTGTTGATCTGAAATAATCTTTTTTGAATTTTTAGCATAAAAACTTTTATACCATTCACTTACAAATCTAATTGTTTGCTCTTGAGAAAGAATACATTTCCATTTTAGTTTTCTCTTAGCTTTATTAGAATTTAATTGTAAAAGTCTTGCCTCCTTGTAAGTATTATTATTATTTGATGATACCTTCCATTCAACTTTTTTCCAATGTCGTCTCATTTCTTTTACAAGATCAATTACTCTCATTTTATTTGATCTAGATGGACCGAAATTATAAGCGTCATTTGATTTAATTAATTTTTTCTTTAACAAGAATGCTAATTTTAAATATCCAAATAAGACCTCTAAAACGTGTTGCCAAGGTCTTGTTGAGTTGGGATTTCTTAAAATAACTTTTTTGTTTAATGACCACGATTTTACACAATCAGGTATTAGCCTTTCATAAGACCAATCTCCACCACCGATTACATTGCCTGCTCTTGCTACAGCAAATTTTATTTTTTTATCTAGGAAAAAAGATTTAATATAAGAATTAATCAAAATCTCAACACTTCCTTTTGATGCGCTATAGGGATCCTCACCACCTAACAAATCGTTTTCTTTGTAACCCCTTTTAAATTCTAAATTTTTATAAGCCTTATCACTTGTTATTAATATAACTATTATTTCTTTTTTAAACTTTATAGTTCGTAAAGACTCTAAGAGACTCATTGTTCCAAATAAATTAGTATCCCATGTCGTTAGGGGGTCGGTAAAAGATTTTTTAACAATAGCTTGAGCAGCTAAATGGAAAATATAGTCAGGTTTAATTTTTTTAATAGTTTGTTTAAGTTTTTTTTTATTTTGTATTTCAAAAAAATGTCCCTTTATCTTTCTTGAAATATTTAATTGTTTATAGTGCGAGGGGCTAGATGGTATATCTTTTGAAATTCCATAAACTTTTGCCCCAAATCTTAAAAGCCATAAGCTTAACCATGATCCTTTGAATCCTGTATGGCCTGTAATTAAAACTTTTTTATTTAAAAATGTCTTTTTTAAATTCTGAAAATTATTGACTAATTTTATATTATTTAAATACGATTTTTTCATCTTTTTGATTCTTGTTATTGGGTTGATCATAAAAATTGTTCGGGAATTTATTATCTATTTTTTTTCTTTTTTTATTATATTTTCTTTTTGAAAACATTGCCTCGATGACTCTTCCGTAGCCATTTTTATTTTTACCACCAAAATTATTTATATGTACATGAACTAAATCAAGTTTAAATTTTTTAATAAATTTTTTTATGTGAATTTCCATTAAATCGATTTCATGAAATTCGATAATCAAAAATTCAATTACATTTTGATTATTAATTATTTCATCTAAAATTCTATATTCATTACCCTCTATATCAATTTTTAATATAATATTTTTTTTATTCCTGAGATTAAAAATCCTCTCAAATTTTTGTTCATTTTCTTCATTGATTAGAACCTCACTGCTATTAACAATATTTTTTTTTACGTGATTAATTTTCTTTCTATTAAAAAAATACAAATATTTAAAATATAAGACTACAGTCGATATTATTTTTTTTAAGTTTGATTTTAAAAGGAAAAAATAAAATATTTCTTTGATAAATTTTTTTAACCAGTTTTTTAGATTAATCTGAGCATCAAACATAAATATCTCTAAATTACTATTTATACTTGATGCATCTTCTTCAAATGTCCAGTCTTCGCCTAAACCAATGCTAAAAAGATAATTAGTTTTTTTTAAAACTTTAATAGACATTGGATACCCTCCATCATTTTCTCCTCCAATTCTGACTAAATCCGTTTTATGCTTAGGTAATAAAAATTTTTTTAATTTCATTTTATTTTAAAAATTTACCAAATCTGTTAAAAGCTTTATTATCTAACTTGTTGTAAAATTTTTTTTCTATCAGCTTCGAATCACCTAAAAATATATTAAAATTTTCTTTATTTAAAATGCTTTTCAAAGTTTTTTTGTCGAAAACAATTTTAATCTTATCCTGTGTATCGTGAAAGTAAGGTTTATCTAAATTAAGCAGTCTTAAACTGGGAACACCTAAAATGGCAGCTTCTTGAGCAATTGTAGAAAAACCACAAATAACTAAGTCAGATTTTTTTAATAAATCATGTGTAGTTTTATTTTTGTAGTGAAAAATATTACATTTTTTTTTTAAAGTTTTTAAGTATTTATTTACGTATTCTGAATAAACTGGATGAGGGGATAATATAAAATTATGTTTATAGTTCCCTGCAAACTTTAAAAAATCTAATATTATTTCATGGTCACCTATAGATGGACAAATTAAAATATTTTTTTTTGATCTCTTATTCTTTTTTGAAAAATTTTTTTCTTTTCTAGAAATTAAGTGATAATCATATTTTAGAGGCCCTATTATTTTTGAATGCTTAAAGTATGAATTCAATGTTTTATCAAATTGAGTTCCATGAGTGAAATAAATATCAGGACATGGTGAAAAAGTTTTTCCACTATTAGAAAAATTTGATGTAAACTCTGACTTATCACTGTAATTGTAAATCAAATTAGTGTTAGCGTTTCCATGCTGGATTGTAAAAATTTTTGTGTCCTTATTAGAATTTCTTACGAAATGATATATTGGTCTAAAACCAGGTGTAAATTCACCATAATTTATGAAATATTTTATATTTTTTCTCTTCAAAAACTTACCGACTGATATTCCTGTAAGAATATAATTTTGTATTTCTCCGGCAAAAGATGAAATTAAAAATGGTTTTAAGACTTTTTCACAATTAATATTATTTATATAAAATATTTTTTTATTTTTCCTTAAAAAATTTTGAAGTTTAATTAGTAATAATAATGTTTTAAAGTAGACTTCTACAACATCCCAAATACTAAGTTGCTCATCTGCAATTATATAGTTTATTTTTTTATTCTTAAATTTAAAAATATTATAGAAGTATTTACCTCTACTAATAATATTTATTAAATAAAAGTTTTTTTTGATATCATTTGTAAAAGCGTATTTATAACAGCGATCTAAAAATAACTTTTGCTTTCTGTCAAAAAAAAAATTATAATTAAAACTATGAAAACACCTTTGTTGATCAATAAATTGATATCTAGTAAAAGAAACAAGTTTAATTGAAATATTCCATATTAGATAAAAGAAAAAGTTTTTTAAAAACTTCAAAAAAAAAAACTAAATAAAATATAAAAAAATTATCACTTAAATTATTCCTTGAATTTTTTTTGTTTAAAATTGTATTTAAATCAATATACCAGTCTTTCTTATTCAAATTATCTTTTGAAACTAAACTAGTTGCCCACCAAATAGATAAGCCTCTTATTAATAAGTTTTCTGATGAAAAATTTCTTAATTTAGAATTTGATACCCATCTAACATATAATTTTTTCGTGAGGTTCCATTTTCTAAAATATATTTTTAGATTACTTTTTTGGTCCATTTTAAGGATTTATTTTTTTACAAAAAATGCTTCGTATCTATGAGATAGTTTATTTTTTTCTTCCATGCCTAGGCTATTCATAAATTTTCTATCAGCATCGTAATATTTGAAAAAAATATCTTTTTTAAAATTTTTCTTATATGAATTTTTTAATTTATTTACTGAGTTATATTTTCTTTTTAAGTATTTTTCGATTTCAGAATAAAACGGTAAACAATTGTTATTCTTAGGTTCTTGAATTTTTTTTAATTTCATTTTATTTCTCAACATATTTATGTATGAAAAATTGAAATTCTTTTTTTTATAATATGCATCATCAAATGCTAAAATAAATTGTGAAGATAACGAGTTTTCAAGTGATCTTATTTCACTCATTATATGTTTCAAGGTATGCCAAGAATCAAAAAAACAAAAATCTGCTTTTATTTTTTTTTCTCTCAAAATTTGTATCCCGATATGTGGATTAGTGCTATCAAATCCAACAAATTCCCAAATATTATTAACATCGACCTTTAATGATTTTCCAATACTTTCCGATAGAACTGATCTTAAAAATGATCCTTTGTTAGCATTTGTGTCCCAACTAAACATTTTCCCTCCGTAGAGTGCACAATGTAAAAACATAGCTATTGTACTTGCGCCACACCCTGTTTCTGCAATATTTAATTTTGATTTCTTTTTTTTTCGTAAAAAATCTAATGTTTCAAAAATCGCGAGGCACTCGCTATCTGGAATTCCATTAATCCATCTTGGTAATAGTCTTTTTACAAAAATTAAGTAATCTTTTGGATCTTTTTTAACTTGTTTAATATTTTTATAACTAAAATCGTACATTAATTTAAAATATAATTATTTTTAACGAAACTTATACCTTCAACAATCGATGAAATTTTATCTTTTTTCATCTCTATCGATAAATACTTATTATATTTGATCTTTTTTAAGGCATTTACAATGGGCTGATGTTCTTTCTTGTTATTAATTGATCCAGGTCTTTGCAAATTTTCATCGCTTATATGGACGTGCTGTAAAAAATCTTTATACTTATCTACAATTGTCATAGGGTTTTCTTTTGTGAAAAAAAAAGTCTTTGTATCTAAATGAAGTTTGAAATGCTTATTGTCAATTTTTTTAACAATTTCACCACCTTCTTCATTTGAAACAATAAAATCTGTATAATTTTTCCCCAATGGTTCTATACAAAATATCACATTTTTTTTACTGCAATAGTTTGTAATTTCATTTATGTCGTCTAGGAACTGTTTTAGACATAAATTGTAATTATTCCCAAGTAGAGACCTATTATTTGGAGATCCAAAAATTATTTGTTTTCCCTCTAAATCTGAACACAGATCGATTATTTTTTTTAAATAATCTAAAGTTTGTTGTCTAGTCTTTTTATCTTTAAATAGTTGTAAATCGGGTCTAGTGAAAAGTAATGAGTGAAAACCAATAAATTCCAGATTACTTTTTTTTATTTTTTTTTTAATGAAGACCTCTCATTTTGATTAGAATTAGTTGGCTCATCCCAAATTAGACTTGGCGCTAATTCTATTCCATCACACTCATTTTCCTTAATTAAGTGAATGAATTCATCAAAATTTTTATTACCCCATGCAATATTAGAGACAGAAATTTTCATTATTCGCCGCCGGAAACAGATATAGTTTCACCAGTCATGTAAGAATTTAAATGGGTAGAATAAAAATAGATATATTCTATCATCTCACTTGGATTAATCATTCTTTGCATTGGAATTAATTTTATTCTATTTTTGCCCCGTAATAACTTTTTCATTCTATGGTGTATTTTAGTTTTTGCATGCCCTATTCGTATATTATTAATTAATACATTTTTTTTTGCCCATAATTTATATTTTCCTGGAATAAATTCTAGACAATGTTTAGCTAAATTGTAATTATAGGAAAATTCACCCCCGCCAAATTTAATACCAACTGTAGTGCAATTAACAATCCTTCCCCAGTTTTTCTTTAACATATGTTTTATATTTTTTCTTACTATCAAGTTTGGGATTAAAGCGTTTACTTTTAAAGAATTAATCAAATCGTCTAAATTATAATTTTCAAAACTTTTGTTATCAATAAATCCAATTAAGTTTATTATAATATCTTTACGATTTAATTGACTTTTTTTCAATAAATCCCCGATTTTCTTATTCGAAATTTTATCAAAATTACTTTTAAAAATTAATAAATTTTTATATTTTTTCTTAATTCCTATTAAGTTTTTTTTGTTTTTTGAATAATGAGCTGTAACATTGTACCCATTATTTAAAAATTTAATAATTAATTCTTTTCCAATATCAGAGCTTCCACCGAGTATTAAAATTTTTTTTTCTTTGCTCATTAAGTAACTATACAGTTTTTGCAAGGATAGATATTTTTTCTATTATTAGATGTATGAGCTATTCTGTATTCGTTGTATTTTTGTGAATTCCAAAGATCAGAAATATTATGATCCTTAATGTTTCCAACCTGAAGCTCAGATTTATAATCTGAGTCACAAGGGTTTACCTTACCATCCCACCATATAAACATTCTTCTCCAAAGATCAGAACAAGGTTTAACAATATTAGTCGGTTCTTTTTCATAAATATTTTCCCAAGGGTTGTAATCTACAAAGGCAACTTGATCTACCATTTTTCTCCAAAAGCCTTCCATTGTATCAATATCTTGTTCATCATTAAACTTCACTCCTGAAACTCTAGAAATTATTTTACTTTTTGGATAAAATTTTTCCCTAATATTATTAAATAGTTCTATATTTTTAACCACTTTTTTTAATTCTCCATTCACTCTAAGCTTAGCGTATAATTTTTCTTCGGCAGCATCTGCTGAAAATACTATAGTTTTCACCCCTCCACTTAATATTGCATGAATATATTTTTCATTCAATAAGGAAGCGTTAGTGTTCAATTTTAGATTTAAAAATTTACCTTCTGTATATTTTAACATTTTATCTATATGCTTATTTACTAGTGGCTCACCTCTTGAGGCAATAGATATAAATTCAATATTTTTTTCTGCCTGATCAATTATATTTTTAAATAAATTTATATCCATTGCTCCCATAAAGCCGTTTTTTTTATTTGTAAAAGTCTTATCTGTTTCAAAACAAAAAACGCAACGATAATTACATATAGAGCTTGGCTCTATTTGCAAGTATGGAGGGTAGTCATCAATTATATTATCTTGAGGAAATATTTCATATCTATATCTATGAACTAAATATTTTATAATATTTTCCTTCTCAATTTTTAGTATTTCTTCTTTGACATGAGGTGTTATTTTAAAAATTTTGTCATCCTGGGACTCTTTTATTTTAAAATCGTTTTTTATTTTTTTAATAATCTCTTTTTGACCTTTGTTTAAGTTTGCCAAATTATCTTTATTTTCTAATATTTCTTGAAGAAATTTATCAAAATTTAATGTTTCTTTATCTTTAGAAGTTTTAAAATTAATAAAACTGTTGTGTTTCTTATATTCTTTTGTTTTGTTGTTCATGAAATTTTATTTTTTTTTAACCAGTATTCTACAGATGGTAATTGCCATTCATAATCGACATCTAGACCTCCCCAGGAATAAATTGGTTTAATTTTTTTCCCCATCCATCTTTGAGGTAATAAACCACTTTTCAAATTTTCTAAACATTTAGGTCTTACAACTGAGACGGCCATATCTGCAAAAAAAACATTACCTTGAGAATCTCTATCGCAATTAAGTGTTTTAGGATTTCCAAAGGTCTCGAAAGGAACAAAAGGTTTTAAATAACCTTTTGAATTTAGTTTTCTGGCTCTAAGTGGACTCCACATATTATAAATAGATGTTGAAACAGCTGAATCACAAGATTTATCCTGGTTCAAAATTTTAATGCCTTTGTCAATTAAATTTGAATTTATGGTTGCGCCATTTGCAAATAATAAAACTACAAACTTAATTTTTTTTTTTATCTTTTTTAATCTTTTTTTTATCTCGTAATATCCGTACTCAAATACATGATCTCCGAGAGCTTTATCATTATTAAGTTTTTTTGGTCTATCTATAAATTCAACATTATATTTTTTTGTAATTTTTTTAATCTTTTTATCATCAGTTGATACATAGATTTTTTGAATATATTTAGATTTTTTACATGCTAATAATGGAAATTCACATAAATGTTTTCCCAAAATTTTTTTTGTATTTTTTCCAGGAAAACCTTTGCTTCCAGCTCTTCCAATCATTAGTGCAACTATCATTTAAATTTTAATTCCTTTTTAACTTCATCAACTAAACCTACCAGACCTTTTTCAAAATTTAAACTTTTCTTAAGCGAAATTTTTCTACCGTACTTAGGCTTATAGGTAAAAGGTGTTTTTATATAATGACCTAATACCCTTTTATTCTTAAAAATTATATTTTCTTTAATGCCAAGTATTTTAGATAGTGAATTTAAAACATTTTTTATTTTAATAGATTTATTTCCACTTAAAATAATATGTTTATTTTTATATCTATTTTGGATGATATCAGCTGTAATTTTAGCAGCGTCTTTAACATAAATATATTTACGTTCAGTTTTGTTATTTCCGAAATATATTATTTTTCTATTTACAAGAGAGTTTTTGACAATCTTTTTTAATCCATTATTGAAATTTGACCTCTCTCCGTAAAGAGATCCGTAACGAAGAATAGTATAATTGATTCCGTATCTGTGATGATATTCCTCAACATAATCCTCTGCAGCTTTTTTGCTGCTTCTATAAAAACCTCCTTGATTACTATTTACATAAATAGAGCTAGCATAAATAAATCTTTCAATTTTATATTTTTTTGACAATTCTAGTAAATAAATTGTTCCTAATATATTAAATTTTACTGTTTCTAGGGGTTTTAATAAAGCTTCATTAAGATCTGACAGAGCAGCAAAGTGAAAAATTATTTTATTTTTTCTTACAACTTTCTCTAGCTTTTTAAAATCTAACAAATTGCCTTTGACAAATTTTTGTTTTTTTTTAATCCATGGAGATTTTTTTTTATCATAAATAGTGACCTCATATCCTTTCGCAGTTAATTTATCTGCTACATGCGAACCTAAAAAACCACTTCCTCCAGTTACTAAACATCTCATGAATTACCAATCATATTGTATTTCTTTTAGTGTTTTATTTAAAACTTCCTTATCAGAGTGTTTAATATTAGAAAAATTTACTATTATCGTTTTTTTTTTCGATATATTTTTAAATGCAAACCATGTGTTTGGTCCGATAAATAATCTTTGAGGATTTGACTCATTTAATATTTTGTAAGAAAATTTTTTATTTTTAGTATTATAAAAAACAAATTTTACAGACCCAACTATAACATAAATATTCATGCTCATTTTTTTATGTTTTTTCCAGCCCTTAATCTTATTTGGTTTAATTGTAGAAAAATAAACTTCACCAAATCCATCATAACCTTTTTGACCTTTCTTAAGGTAAGTAAGTACATTACCTTTTGGTGAAAAAATATTTTTCTCTTTGAAAATTTTTATTCTC
>MDTB01062547.1_pt1 | contig 12750 bp, 11 predicted proteins | sample 811161 | NCBI WGS metagenome assembly MDTB01 (sample SAMN05326650, study PRJNA326480) | marine metagenome | isolation source: seawater | place: Mediterranean Sea | collected 2009 | reverse complement strand
GGTGTAATTTCAAAAGTTACCCCATCCCTCTTTTCTGAAAAGAAATCAATTTCTTCTTTTGTTGAAACATGAAGAATATGAATTTTCTTTTTATGTTTTTGAGCTAATCTTACTACTCTTTTAGTGGACTCTAGTGCACATTCCTCATTCCGCCAAACAGGGTGCGAACTAACATCTCCCTCTTTTATAAAATTTTTTCTAGATAATAAGATATTTTCATCTTCGGAATGTACAGAGATAATCTTGCTACTGACAGATATAACTTTTTCTATATCTTTTTCTTGGCTTACTAAAAGATTTCCTGTTGAGGATCCTGCAAAAAGTTTTACTCCGCAACATCCCTCTAAAGTATTAACTGATGCTAGTTCCTTCATATTTTCAGGTGTGGCCCCAAAATAAAAAGCATAATTACAGAACATTCTATCCTTTGCGGCTTTGAGCTTGTTGTTGAATTCTTTAAAAGTTGATGTTGGTGGATTGGTATTTGGCATTTCAAAAACTGAAGTAACGCCACCTGCTATCGCAGCTCTGCTTCCACTCTCTAAATTTTCTGCATCATTTGTACCAGGCTCTCTAAAGTGTACCTGGGTATCTATGACTCCTGGCAGGACAATTTTACCGGAAGCATCAAAAACCTTACTACTATTAAGATCAATTTTTCCTATTTTTTTAATTTTATTTCCTGATAAAGCCAAATCTGTACTTTGAAATTCCCCATCAATATAGCAAGATCCGTTCTTTATGATGAGACTATAGTTATCCGACATATTTTGATAAATATATTATACAATATAAATTTTTAATATGGAAAAAGATCAAATATTTATTTTAAAAGATAGGGGTATTATCTACATAAGCGGGGAGGACTCTAAAGAATTTCTTCAAAATATTGTCACTAATGACATAAATAAAGTTAGCGATACAACTAGTTGTTTTTCTTCTTTATTAACTCCACAAGGGAAATATTTATTCGACTTTATGGTTGTTAAACACAAAAAAGGTTACTTTCTTGATTGTGAACTTAACCAAGTCAACGGTCTTATTAACAGGCTTAATGTTTACAAACTTAATTCAAAAATTGAAATTACAAATTTATCACATAAATTTCAAGTTGTTGTAATTGATGGTGAGAAATTTCATTCTATAAATAATTCCAAAATTTATGAGGGTGCTACTATAAGTTATAGAGATGATCCTATTTTTATTGATCCAAGAAATAAAAAATTGGGAGCAAGAGGTGTTTTTGAATTAGAAAAATTGTATTTATCTATTAAAAAATTGGGACTAAATCTTGAAGATTCAAAAAAATATTACAAACTAAGTCATAAATTAGGTATTGCTCAAATAAACACAAAAAATCTTCAAGACAAGGTTTTTGGTCTTGAATGTAATTTTGAAGAACTTAATGGCATAGATTTTAAAAAAGGTTGTTACGTTGGCCAAGAAAATACTGCAAGAATGAAACTAAAAAATAAGTTAAGGAAGAAATTAGTACCTTTGAAATCAGATAAAAAACTTAATTCCGGAAGTGATGTAAATTTTAATGATATTAAAATTGGTACAGTCTTAATAAGTGAACCATATCCTTTCGCTTTAATAAAACTTGTGAAGCCAGATTATTCTGAGTTTAAAGATAAGGATTTATTAGTTGACAATAATAAATCTAAAATTATTTAATAGCTGAATTAGAAGAACTTAAGTAAAACTACTCCAGAAAATATAATGAAAATTGACAATGCTTTTAGAAACGTAAAACGTTCTTTAAGGAAAACTGTACCGATTAAAAGGGCTATAATTACGCTTGTTTCTCTCAAAGCACTTACCAAAGGTATCGGTGCCTGAGTAAATCCCCACACAACAATTCCGTAAACTATATATGAGATAGTACCACCAAACCAAAATAATAATTTGGCTTCGCCAAAAACTCTTCTTACAACATCTGGTTTATCCATAATTTTTAAAAGTATTGGAAAAAGTAAAGCGTTAACAATAAAAGACCAACCCATAAAACTTAAGGGAGAAAAACTTGCCCTTGCTCCATAGCCATCTACTATAGAATATCCTCCAATAAATAATCCAGTTAATAAAGCAAAAGTAATTGCCTTAGCGTTCTTTCTTGCAATCCATGGAAAAAAAGAATTTCGATCTTGAGTACTTATACTTAAAATTCCAATTGAAATTACAGTTATACCTAACAATTCATAAACGCTTAGTTTAACTCCAAAAAATAATAATAAAATTATTGTAACAACTACTGGTCCGGTTCCACGTGCAATAGGATAAACTCTTGAATAATCTCCATATCGATATGCTGTTAGTAGATACCATTGATAGCCTTGATGAATTAATGCACTCACTATGATATAAGGTACACTTTCTAAAGAAGGCATTGGTACTAAGAAGATAATAATCAAAGAAGCTGGTACGTGTCCAAGAACAATTGCAGCAACTGCCACATGTTTATCTTTATGTGACTTAACCATACCATTCCATAAGGCGTGTAAGAATGCTGCAAACAATACTGCTAAAAATACAACTGTACTCATAAATTTTTGGTGCGGTCGGAGAGACTCGAACTCTCATGGGAATCCCACACGGCCCTCAACCGTGCCTGTCTACCAGTTTCAGCACGACCGCGCTAGCTTTATATGCGACAATAAATGAATGACATTTTATCTGCAAGTTGATAAATTATTTCTATGTCTGCACAAAATTTAGAAAATAAATCATTAAACGAAATTTACAGAAAAATATCCAGTGTTGTCCCCGAGGTTGAATGGAAATTTCATGCGCCTTTAATTGAAAAAATTAACAGATTAAAAAAAGAAAAAGATGCAGTTATTTTAGCACACAATTATCAAACTCCTGAAATTTATCATGGGATTGCCGATATATCAGCTGACTCCCTTGCTTTGGCATTAGAAGCAGCTAAAACTGAAGCCAAGATTATTGTTTTATGTGGAGTTCATTTCATGGCAGAAACAGCAAAATTAATGAACCCAAAGAAAAAAGTTTTAATTCCTGATATGCAAGCTGGCTGCTCGCTTGCAGAGTCTATTACCGGAGCAGATGTGAGAATGCTAAAAGAGAAATATCCTGGAGTTCCGGTAGTTTCATACGTTAACACATCTGCTGATGTCAAAGCAGAGTCTGATGTTTGTTGTACATCTGCTAATGCGGTTAAAGTTGTTGAGTCTCTTGAATCAAAAAAAGTAATTTTTCTTCCTGATCACTATTTAGCAAACTATGTTCAAAAAAATACAAAAGTAAAAATTATCTCTTGGCAAGGAACATGTATGGTTCATGAAAAGTTTACTGGTAAAGAGGTTGAAGATATTAAAAAAGAAAATCCCGGTATTGAAGTTATTGCACATCCAGAATGTCCTCCGGATGTAATTAGTGCTTCAGATTTTGCGGGATCAACTTCCAGCATGGTTAATTATGTTAAAGAAAAACAACCAAAAAAGGTTTTGTTAGTTACCGAGTGTACGATGAGTGACAATGTTCAGGTTGAGAACCCAAATGTTCAGTTCGTAAAACCTTGTAACCTTTGCCCACATATGAAAAAAATTACCCTAAATAAAGTCTATGACTGCTTAAAAAACGAAACCAATGAAATTAAGATCGGCCATAATATCGCTGAAATGGCAAGAAAATCTGTTTTGAGAATGGCTGAAATTGGTAGATAATTTTGAGTGGAAAAAATAAATCAGAAATATATTAAAAAAATTGTCAAGGAAGCACTTAGGGAAGATCTTAGGCCATCCGGGGATATAACAACTAAAAATATTAAGAATAAAAAAATTACAGCAAAAATAATTGCTGGTCAAAACTGTGTGATTGGGGGATTAAATTTTGCAAAAGAGGCTTTTAAAATTTCAGATAAAAAGATAACTTTTCAAAACAAAACTAAAGATGGAAAGACGGTTAAGAAAGGTAAAGTAATTGCAACGTTACGAGGTAAGGCTTCAGGTATTCTTAAAAGTGAAAGAGTAGCACTTAATTTTTTAGGTTTAATTTCGGGTGTGGCAACCACAACAAACAAGTTTGTAAAAAGAGTAAAAAGTAAGTCTTGTAAAATATGTTGTACAAGGAAAACTTTTCCAAATTTAAGATTATTACAAAAATATGGAGTAAAACTGGGAGGAGGTTTTAATCATAGATTTAACTTAAGTGATGAAATTCTGGTAAAAGATAATCATATCGCTATTCATAAAAATATTTATGATTTAGTAAAAAGAGCAATCAAAAATAGAAAAGGAAAAAAAATTACTGTTGAAGTTGATAATTTAAGTCAGTTAAAAAAAATTATAGGCCTAAAATTTAATAGAATTTTATTTGATAACATGAATACCAAAAATTTGAAAAAAGGAGTTAAAATGTCAAAAAGATTTTATGAAACTGAAGCTTCTGGTGGAGTAACACTTAATAATCTTAGAAAAATTTCGTCAACGGGAGTTGAACGAATTTCTGTAGGTCAAATAACTCATAGTGCTCCTACTGTAGATTTTAAATTAGAATTTATCTCCTAAGTTCGGCTTGAGCAGCTGCAAGTCTTGCGATTGGAACTCTAAACGGTGAGCAAGAAACATAATTTAATCCTGCTTTGGAACAGAATTCAATGCTTTTGGGATCCCCTCCATGTTCACCACAAATTCCAAGTTTGAGCTTTTTGTTTTGTTTTTTTCCCCTTTGAGAAGCGATTTTTACTAACTCTCCCACTCCATCTCTGTCGATGCTCACAAATGGATCATTTTCAAAAATTTTATGATCTATATAATCATCTAAAAATTTTCCGGAGTCATCTCTGCTGATACCAAATGTAGTTTGTGTTAAATCATTTGTTCCAAAACTAAAAAAATCTGCATATTTTGATATAGGTGCAGCTCTTAATGCTGCTCTTGGCAATTCAATCATAGTACCAACAAAGTATTTAATTTTTACTCTATGTTCTTTTTGAAGTTTTGCAGCAACATTATCAACTAATTTTCTCATAATTCCAAGTTCATCTTCGGTAGAAACTAATGGGATCATTATTTCAGGCACTATAGATTGCACTTTTTCTTTTTTACATTCGATCAACGCGGTAAAAATCGCTCTACACTGCATTTCATAAATTTCTGGAAAGGAAATTCCAAGCCTACATCCTCTGTGTCCTAACATTGGATTTAGTTCATGCAATTCCGCCACCCTATTTTTTATTTCTTTTACACCTAAATTTAAAGACCGAGCTACCTCCTCCATGTCTTTGTCGCTCTTAGGTAAAAACTCATGTAAAGGAGGATCTAAGAGTCTTACTGTTACAGGTAAACCTTTCATAATTTTGAAAATTTCCTTAAAATCATTTTTTTGATGGGGAAGTAATTTATCTAATGCAATTTTTCTATCATCTAAATGTTTTGATAATATCATCTGTCTCACAGATAGAATTCTTTCGTTATCAAAAAACATATGTTCAGTTCTACATAAACCAACACCTTCGGCACCAAAATTTCTTGCCATTTTAGCATCTTGAGGTGTTTCTGCATTGGTCCTTATTTTTAATTTTCTAAATTCATCTGCCCATTTCATTATAATTGAAAAGTAACCTGATATATCTGGCTTTATTGTTGGAACTAAACCTTTCATTACTCTACCTGTACCTCCATCGATAGTAATAACATCACCTTCCTTAATGGTTAGATCATCTACCTTAAATTCTTTAGACTCATAATCAATATTAATTTCACCTGAGCCAGATACACATGGTCTTCCCATCCCTCTGGCAACTACAGCTGCATGGCTTGTCATTCCTCCTCGTGCAGTGAGAATTCCTTTTGCTGCATGCATACCATGAATATCTTCTGGAGAAGTTTCGACTCTTACTAGTATCGTATCCTCTTTTTGGTTATTCATATTTTCGGCTTCATCTGCGCTAAAAACTACTTTCCCACTTGCTGCACCTGGTGATGCTGGTAAACCTTTTGCAATCACTTTCTTATCAGCTTTTTCATCTAAGGTTGGGTGTAAAAGTGTATCCAAAGTATTTGGATCTACTCTTAAAATCGCTTCTTTTTTTGAAATTAATTTCTCTTTAACCATATCAATAGCAATTTTAATTGCTGCATTAGCTGTCCGCTTTCCGTTTCTAGTTTGTAACATCCAAAGTTTGTTGTTTTCTATGGTAAATTCAATATCTTGCATATCTCGATAATGTTTTTCTAATTTTATAAATATGTTTTTTAATTCTTTAAAAACTTTAGGCATGACTTCTTCTAAGGAATTATCTTTGGCCCCGGCATCCTCTTTTGCTTTTTTTGTTATATATCTTGGGGTTCTGCTACCGGCTACTACATCTTCGCCTTGAGCATTAATTAAATATTCTCCAAAAAATTTATTTTCTCCAGTCGATGGGTTTCTTGTGAATGCAACTCCAGTAGCGCAGTCATCTCCCATATTTCCAAAAACCATTGACTGAATATTAACTGCTGTTCCCCAATTGTGAGGGATATGATTAAATTTTCTATAATTTTTTGCTCTTTTACTTTCCCAGGATAAAAATACCGCTTTAATAGCTCCAAATAGTTGTTCATATACATCTTGAGGAAAACTTTTTTTAGTCTTTTCTAAAATTAGCTCCTTAAAATTTTTTATAAGTCCGTCCCAATCATCCGAATTTAATTCGGTATCCAACAAAACACCTTTTGTTAATTTGTAATTATCAATCATTTCTTCAAATAAATGACTTTCTAAACCAAGAACTACATTGCCGTACATTTGAATAAACCTTCTATAACTATCTTTTGCAAATCTTTCGTTTAAGGTTTTTTTTGACAACGCCTTGACTGTTAAATCATTCAAACCTAAGTTTAAAATAGTATCCATCATTCCAGGCATTGATACTCTCGAGCCAGATCTTACCGATATTAATAAGGGATTTGTGTTGTTGCCAAATTTTTTTTAGTTTTTATTTCAATTTTTTTTAATTCCTTTTTAATCTCATTACATATTTTAGGTGTTAATTTTTTTTTATTATTATAAAAAATCTCGCACATCTCTGTTGAAATTGTAAATCCTGGAGGAACCGGCAAACCCAATCTAGCCATCTCAGCTAAATTTGCACCTTTGCCTCCTAGTAGATTTTTCGAATTTGAAATTTTTTTTGTTTTCTTGTCTCCAAAACTAAATATATATTTAGACATTAAGTTCCCTCTAATTTTGAGAAGTCTACAAAACTATTAAACGTAGTACATAAGATTTGCAAGAGCTCTAAACGATTATTTTTAAGATCCTTATTTTCATCATTAACCTTAACATTATCAAAAAACCTGTCTGTTGATAATTTGGTATCAGACAAAAGCTTAAGATGGTCTTCGTAGTTTTTCTTATCTTCTTTGAGGGTAAAAGCTTTTCGAATTGAATTGATTCTCTCAAAAAGCTCTTTTTCTTCATCATATCTAAATAGGACTGCATCTGGTCCGTTTTTAGAAATTAGTTTTTCTTGTTCTAAGATATTTGATGCTCTTTTATAAGTTGAGACTGCATTTTTGCCAAGTTCTTTTGAAATAAATTTATTCATAATTAAGGTTTTTTTATAAAGTTCTAAAAAATTATCATTTAAGTGTGAACTGACCGAAGCTTCAATAATATCTGTTCTAATTCTTTTTTCCTTAAGAATATTTTTCATTCTTTCTCTAAAAAAAACGATTAAATCTTTCAAAACTTTTTGGTTTGCCTCCTTAACACCTTGGTCTAAATATGTTTTTAAAGAATATTCAATTAGATCGGACATTTTAATTACAAGATTATTTTCAATTATGGTTCTCAACAAACCAATTGCTGCTCTTCTTAGTGCAAATGGATCCTTCGAACTTGTTGGTTTTTCATTTATTAAATAAAAACCTACTAATGTGTCTAGCTTATCTATAATAGAAAGAGCATAACTAATTGGTTTTTTAGAAACTGGGGAAGATATACTGGTAGGCAAATAGTGATCGCTAATTGCTCGGGAGACATCTTCTTCGAAACCTTGATAAAGTGCAAAATATTTTCCCATTACACCTTGGAGTTCTGGAAACTCCCCTACTAAACCTGATACAAGGTCAGATTTAGAAACTGATGATGCTATTTCTATCTTTTCTTTGTTTAAACCTAGTTGATCAGAAATAAAATAAGCCATCTTTCTCAATCTTTGTGTCTTTTGATAGACTGAGCCAAGATTTTCATAAAAAGTAACATTTTTTAATTTATTAATTTGTTTAATTAGGTTTAAAGACTTGTCCCTTTCCCAGAAAAAATTAGCATCAGAAAGTCTTGCTTCAACAACTCTTTCATTGCCAAGTTTAATTAGTTTTTTATCATCTTTATTATTTGTAACAATAATAAATTCATTGCTCATTCGGTCTTTTTCGTCAATTAAAGTAAAGAACCTTTGGTGAAATTGTAATGTCGAGCTAATAATTTCATTTGGCAACTTTAAATAAGACTTATCAAACTTGGCAACTATAACTCTTGGCTTATCTACTAAATTGGTTACTTCTGTGAGCAAAGATTTATCTATAATTTCTTTATAAGATTTGCTTTTGCATATTGATATAATTTTTTGTGAAATGAGTCTTTCTCTTTCATTATGATTGAGCATAATTCCATTACTTTTTAAAAATCTTAGATATTCACTAAAATCTTTTATTTTTTTTTGCTTTATTTCCCCGAACTCTTCAATAAAGGTAAAATTTACTGTTTTAAAATGTGCGTAATTAAATTTTAGGAGTTTTTCGTCAAAAATTGCCATTATTGATCTTAATGGTCTGCCCCAATTTAAATCATAATCGGACCATTTCATTGATTTCTTCCAGGAAATTTTATCAAAAATTTTTGGAAGAGATTTTGCAAGCTCATCCTCTGTATTAATTTCTTTGCCTTTTATTTTTGCAAAATAGAATAAACCTTTTTCCGTTTTTTTTTCATATAAATCTCTAATATTTAATAATTTTGATTTTGCAAAGTTTTCAACTATGTTATTTGTGACACCTACCTTTGGTCCTTTCACCTCTGATGCGGGAATTTTAATTTTTTTTGATAAATTTGATGCAGAAGCTACTAATCTTGTTGGTGTAGAGTAAACAGTCAAATTTTTGTGATTCAAATTTAAAGAAGATAAATTTTCACTTATCAGCGTTTCTAATTGCCTTCTTGCATTTATTTGCAAGTTTGGTGGCATTTCTTCGCCGAATAGCTCAATAAAAAATTCAGACATTTATTTTTCTTGGTTTTCTAACCATGCTGATCCAGATCCTTTAGCAAGATCCCTTATTCTATTTATATATCCTGTTCTTTCTGCAACAGATATTACGCCTCTTGCGTCTAATAAGTTGAATATATGACTGGCCTTCAAACATTGATCATAAGCCGGTAAAGGGAGTTTGTTTTCAAGCAAAGATTTACATTCTCTTTCAGCAATTTCAAAGTTTTTTAGTAAAGAGTCTGTATTAGCATGATCAAAATTATATGCTGAAAATTCTTTTTCTGATTGAAAATAGACATCTTTATATTTTACTCCCGCATTATTCCAATCAATATCAAATACATTTTTTTTTGATTGAACAAACATGCAAATTCTTTCTAAGCCATATGTTAATTCTACAGATACGGGTTTGCAATCTATACCGGTCATTTTTTGAAAGTAAGTAAATTGAGTAATTTCCATTCCATCACACCAAACTTCCCATCCAAGTCCTGCAGCTCCAAGAGTTGGACTTTCCCAATCATCTTCTACAAATCTAATATCATGATCTTTTGCTTGAATCCCTATGGCCGATAGGCTTTTTAAATATACTTGTTTAATATTTTCTGGAGAAGGTTTTATTATTACTTGGAACTGGTAATAATGTTGTAACCGGTTAGGATTTTTTCCATACCTTCCATCTGTGGGCCTTCTGGAAGGTTGAACATAAGCTGCTTTCCACGGTTTAGGTCCGAGAGAACGAAGCGTGGTTGCGGGGTGAAAAGTTCCAGCACCAACTTCTAAATCATAAGGTTGTAAAATTACACAACCATACTTATCCCAAAATTTTTGCAAATTAAAAACTAGATCCTGAAAAGTTATATATGTTTTTTTTTTATTTTTCGTTTTTTTTGGCATTTATAAACCAAATCTTTGCCATAGTGCTCTTTCTTCTATGGCGCTTGCAATATTATCAATTTGATTGTCTATGGAAGATGATAATTTTTTTGCAATAAATCCTTTGGTTTTTTCTAACTTTTTAATAATAACTTTTTCTCCAAACTTTTCTCTTAAAATTTGTTCAGCATTACCTATACCGTCTATCAGTCCCAATTTTAAAGAAGTGCTGCCAGACCAAAATTCTCCTGTGAATATATTGTTTTTTTCTGGATCTTTTAATTTTGTGCCTCTACTTTTTTTTACAAGATTAATAAAATCCGAATGCAATTCTAATTGTAATTTTTTTATTCTTTGAATGTCTTCCTCTTTTTCTTCTTTAAATGGGTCTAAGGTACTTTTATTTTTTCCTGCAGTGTATACTCTTCTTTGAATTCCAATTTTTTTAATTGCATCCTGAAAACCAAAAGATGCTGAGATTACTCCAATTGAACCAACTATTGAACTTGAATTTGCATAAATTTCATCACCAGCACAAGCTATGAGATAACCACCTGATGCCGCAACATCCTCAGCAAAAACAATAACTTTTTTATTATTTTTTTTAGCCAATTGCCTTATGTAATCATGAATTAAATGCGACTGAACCGGGGAACCTCCAGGAGAATTAATTGATATTGCAATACTTTTTGCTTTTTTAAAAGAAAACGCTTTTTTGATAATTTCTTGTTGTCCTGAGAAATCTATCCCTTGCCTAAATCTTCCAGCTGATCCTATAACTCCGGATAGTCTCAAATGTGGAATAATAATTTTTTTTTTAAAAATTGAAAACATATGAATTAAGATAAACTTTATTTCTTATATCAGCACTTAAAATTAATTTAAATATAAATTACGCTACTCTTGGTTGAAAATGAAGTGCGTCACAGATGTATAATATTATAATTTTTTAAAGTATATAATGAATTCATGGGATCAGTAATACCTTTAAAAAAATCCGCAAATTCTGCATATTTGGATTTAAAAAATATCCTAAATGGGAAGATTGAGTCTGTAGAAAAACTTATATCCTTAAAACTCCAAAGCCATGTAAATTTAATTAAAAAAATGAGTGATTACCATTTGGCTTCAGGAGGGAAAAGAATCAGGGCGCTTTTAACAATGGGTTCTGCAAAACTGGGGGGATACTCTGAAGGAAAAAGGGATATTAATTTGGCTGCATGTGTTGAATTAATTCATGGTGCAACTCTCCTTCACGACGATGTAATTGATGAGAGCAAAGTAAGACGGGGAAATAAAACCCCTAATGCAATTTGGGGAAATCAATCCTCAATTTTAGTTGGAGATTATCTATTAAGTAGATGTTTTGAGATGATGGTAGAAGACGGAAGTTTAGAAATCTTAAAACTTTTATCATCTACTTCATCAAAAATTGCACAAGGAGAGGTGATGCAGCTACAACATAAGGGAGAGGCAGATCTATTGGAAGAAAACTACATTAAGATCATAAATTTAAAAACAGCTGCTCTTTTTGCTGCAGCTACAAGAGTAGGGGCTTGTATTTCAAATCTAGACATAAAAAAAAAAGATGCATTGGAGTCTTATGGAAAAAATCTAGGCCTAGCATTCCAAATTGCGGATGATGCTTTAGATTATTTTTCTAAGGAAAAAATTTTTGGAAAAAGAATTGGTAAAGATTTTTTTGAGGGAAAAGTTACTTTGCCTATAATTATTATATTTCAAAAGGCAAATTCTATAGAAAGAGCATTTTTAACAAACATCTTTAAAAAAGAAGATAGAAATAAAAATGATTTTGAAGACACACTAAAACTTATAAAAAAATATAAGGCTCTCGAAACTACTTTTAAAAGGGCTGAGTACTTTGTAAACGTATCATACGATGCGCTAGGAATATTTGAAAATTCTGAAGAAAAAAGAGTTTTGCAAAACCTTACTGGTTTCAGTTTAAATAGATCTTATTAAGGATAAAGCATCTTTTTAATCCACTTACTATTTTCTTTTTTGTAAACTAATCTTTGGTGAGATCTGTTATCAAGTTCTAACCAAAATTCAATTTCATTTGGTAAAACTCTCCAACCAGACCAATGAGAAGGTCGCGGAACCTCTTTTTCTTTGGGAAACTTTTTTTCATACTCTTTTATTTTATTTAAAAATTCATCTCTATTCTTCATTTGCTCTGACTGCGAAGAAGCCCATGCAGATATTTTACTGCCATATTTTCTTGAACTGAAATATTTATCTGCCTCTTCATTTTCTACGATAGAAACTTCACCAGAAACTCTTACTTGTCTTCTTAGACTTTTCCAGTGAAAGCACATTGAGGCATTAGGGTTATTTTTAAGATCTCTCCCCTTCTTGCTATTATAGTTTGTATAAAAAACGAAGCCATTATCACTCAAGCCTTTTAACAAAACCATTCTAACACTAGGAATTCCGTTTTTGCTTGAGGTTGCTACAGAGAAGGCGTTTGGATCGTTAATTTCACTTTTTTCTGCAATAGCAAACCATTTTTTAAATAAATTAACAGGATTTGCCTCTTCTTCGAAACAAAGATCCAGTCCTAGCGAATTTTGGCCACTTTTTTGATTCATATATTATATAAAATAATTTATACATTAAATATCGATGTC
>MDTB01045087.1_pt1 | contig 12750 bp, 9 predicted proteins | sample 811161 | NCBI WGS metagenome assembly MDTB01 (sample SAMN05326650, study PRJNA326480) | marine metagenome | isolation source: seawater | place: Mediterranean Sea | collected 2009 | reverse complement strand
TCCGTTGAATTCTTGATATCAATTTTCCAACCTGTTAATCGAGCAGCAAGACGAACGTTTTGGCCTTCTCGCCCGATCGCAAGACTGAGTTGATCAGGTGGCACCAAAACATGGGCATGTTGCCCCTCGGGATCAACAAGACGCACCACCTCAACTCGAGCTGGACTCAGTGAGTTGGCGATGTACTGGCCGGGATCTTGGGACCAGCGGATGACATCAATTTTTTCGCCACGGAGTTCATTCACGACTTGTTGAATGCGTGAGCCCCGGGCTCCGATGCAGGCTCCAACAGGATCGACTTCTCTCTCGATGCTGTCGACGGCCACCTTGGTACGAGGTCCTACCGATCTGGATGGAGGATTGGCTTCACGGGCGACGGCAACGATACGTACGGAGCCCTCCTGAATTTCAGGAACTTCGTTTTCAAACAGATACACCACCAGCCCTGCATTGGCTCGACTCACAAAGAGTTGAGGACCTCGACGAGGCACCTCGCTGACCTCTTTAAGGAAGACCTTGAAGGTGGCGTTGGCGCGGTAGTTGTCGTTAGGGAGCTGATCACGTCTGGGCAATTCAGCTTCAACCTCGGGACGGCCGAGACCTGAACTCACGGCCATGATGATCGACTGACGCTCGAATCGAATCACGCGTGCGGTCAGGACTGGATCCTCAAGATCAGCGAATTCCTCTTGGATCATCTGTCGCTGCTGATCGCGCAGCTTTTGAGCCAAGACTTGTTTGGTCGTGGCAGCTGCCATGCGCCCGAAATCCTCTTTCTCGGGAGTGACGTCCAGGACGACGGTGTCGCCGGCCTGGGCGTCTTCAGCCACCTGCATCACCTCGGCCAAGGCAATCTGGTGGTCTTCACTTTCAACGTCATCAACAATGATTTTGCTAGCGAGCACCCGATAACCCTCTTCGTCTAGATCGAGGGCGACATCGAAATTGCTGAAGTATTCCTCTTCAAAAGGATCTTCACTGATCCCTAAATAAAGCGTGCGCCGATAGCGCTCATAGCCTTTTAAGAGTGCTTCCCGTAGGGCAGCCTCAACGACCTGAGGGGCGAGTTTCTTTTCCTCGCTGATGTCTTCGATCAGGTTGCTGAGGCCGGGGAGAAGGACGAGAGCCATCGAGGACGGGAGTGAAAGTCTGGGAGTGAGTGAGGTTGGAAAGAGGCTTAAAGGGGTCAGCCTGTGGGACTTGTGAGCTCAACAGAAATGACAGAGTCCCTCGAGATCTGTTTAATTCGCCCGTGAATACTGATCCTAATGAGATCTTCCGTTCGCTCTAAAAGAGTTCCGGAGTGCCTTTGTTGAATCCCTTCGGTGTCACGGTGAATCACGTCGACCGGATAGCGACGAAAAGTCTGGAAATCGCGATCCGATTGAAGCTGTTCTCCGATCCCTGGACTGCTGATCTCGAGGACATAAGCCTCGCTGAGAAAAGCAGAATTCTCCAGGGCTTCTCCCATCGGTGCACTGAAACCGGCGCAATCATCCAAGGTCACATCGTCTCCATTGGAGCGGCGAATTTGGATTTGCACCGTCATCGGTTGCATGTGGGCTAGGACCTGCAAATCAGCCAGCTCAAACCCGTGGTCTACGGCTGTGGCAGACGCCAAATCCTCTAGATCAGGGAGCAGTGGATGGGGCAAGAACAATCGGAGGGTTGTCGGGCGCCGGCCCGATGGTTGATGCTGCGATCACCCTCCCGGAGAGAGGAACTCACCAGGCCAGCCAACAATGTAGTTGATTGACCATTCATTCATTTGTCGAAACCCTGCACCGATGTGCGAAAGCTGAATCCAGTTGCCCCAGGATGGTTGGTGGCTTCATGAATTCGTCGACAACTTTTAAGTTGCTGCCGTCTGAAAATTTTAGGAAGGCTTCGATTGGGATCAGCTCTCGGTCTCTGCTTTTCCGACCTCAAATGGGGCGATTTCTTCGTAGCGATCACCAGGCATTTCGACTCCTCTTTGGCTCAAATCTTGGTTGATACAAGCAGCCTTCTGTTCGTCTGTTTTTAGGTACTGACACACGCGAGCCCAAAGTTTGCTGCGGCTCCCGGTGGCACCGCGACTGAACAAAACCTCGTCGCTTTGATCAGCATTTTCATTGATCTCGATCTGACAGAGCTCGCATCGAAGTTGCATTGTTGACGACACGGTCATGGCTCTGCAGTGAAGAAAGAGTTAAACAAACTAATGCCGTGCTTCTTCTTCAAGTGAGTTGCATGATGAGCGTGCTCCGTTCACCAGAGCAGGGCCACTAGCGTGACGATCCTTGTGTATTCACGATCCTTGGCCGCCGGCATGAAGGTTTTGCAAATCATTCGCTGTTGTTGCCTGACAGCCTTTTTGGTCGTGTCTTGCTGCGTCAGCCTCCCCGTTCAGGCCGCTGATCTCTCATTTACAGCCAACGGGCACAGCTTTGTTGCCAATGCCGTCCGGGAGGTGGCGCCGTCGGTTGTACGGATTGACACCGAACGCTTGATTGAACGGCAGCCTTTTGATCCGAATTTGATTGATCCTCTACTGCGTGACCTCCTGGGAGAACCCGGCTATGGGATCGGCCCTGAGCGACAGAGGGGTCAAGGGTCAGGGGTTGTGATCGATGGGCGTGGTCTGGTGTTGACCAATGCCCACGTTGTTGATCAAGTCAGCACTGTCAATGTGACGTTGTCTGATGGGGAGCAGAGAGACGGGGAAGTGATTGGTCAAGATCCAGTCACCGATCTCGCGCTGGTCAAACTGTCTGGACGAGCCCTCCCCTCCCCGGCAACATTGGGGGACTCCGAGGCCTTGGAGGTTGGTGATTGGGCGATTGCGTTAGGTACTCCCTACGGCTTGGAGCGAACGGTCACGTTGGGAATTGTCAGCAGTCTTCATCGCAATATCAGCAGCCTCGGGTTTTCCGATAAGCGTCTTGATCTGATCCAGACCGATGCAGCCATTAATCCTGGTAATTCAGGCGGGCCGCTGGTGAATGCTTCCGGTGAAGTAATTGGGATCAACACGCTGGTTCGCTCTGGTCCAGGTGCCGGATTGGGTTTTGCGATTCCGATCAATTTGGCCTCCAGAGTTGCTGATCAACTTCAAAAGGATGGCGAGGTTGTGCATCCCTACTTGGGAGTCCAACTTGTTCCTCTCACCGCTCGGATTGCGAGAGACCATAACCGTGATCCCAATGCACTCGTTGAATTGCCGGAACGCTCCGGTGCGTTGGTGCAATCGGTTCTTCCCGATAGCCCTGCTCAACGTGCTGGATTGAGGCGAGGTGATCTCATTGTTCAAGCTGGCGACGACACCATTCGAGATCCTCAGGATTTGTTGAAACAGGTGGACCAAGCTGAAATTGATCAGCCGTTGCTTTTGCAGGTACTTCGCAATGGGGGAGATCTGCAGCTTTCGGTGAAACCGGCTCCTTTGCCAGGAATGAGCTGATAGCTCTTGCTACGGTCTCGCCCTCAGCAGCTGATCGATGTCGGATCTCCAAACTCAAATGAAGCAAGCCGTCGCGGAGGCGGCTGTTGCGCAGATTCGTGACGGCATGGTGGTGGGCCTCGGTTCGGGGTCCACTGCCGCTCTGATGATTCAAGGCCTCGGGGCGCGACTGGCAGCAGGTCAGCTTCATGACATCGTCGGCGTGACCACGTCATTTCAAGGAGAGGTGCTTGCCGCTGAGTTGGGGATTCCTTTGCGTGCTTTGAACGCCATTGATCGCATTGATTTAGCGATCGATGGTGCTGATGAAGTGGATCCTTCCTTTCAGTTGATCAAAGGTGGTGGCGCCTGTCATGTACAAGAAAAGCTTGTTGCTGACCGAGCAGAACGTTTCATCGTGGTGGTTGATTCCACGAAGCTTGTTCAGTGTTTAAATCTCGACTTCTTATTACCGGTTGAAGTGCTTCCAGGCGCTTGGGTGCAAGTTCAATCTCGTCTGAAATCAATGGGCGGAGTGGCAGAACTGCGAATGGCAACGCGTAAAGCAGGCCCTGTGGTGACCGACCAGGGCAATCTTGTTCTGGATGTGCGATTTGAGGCTGGAATTTCTGATCCGATTGCCCTGGAGCGTGACATCAACAATCTTCCAGGTGTTTTGGAGAACGGCCTCTTCGTCAACCTTGCTGACGAAGTCCTCGTTGGTGAAATCAACGATGGCGTTGCTGGAGTTCGCAGCCTGGAGCGAGTGGGTTAACGCCGCTCACTGAAGACGGATCCGCACCGAATTGGCATGACTGTGGAGACCTTCGCTCATGGCCAACGTCTCCACAGCCACTCCGGTTGCATCAAGGGCTTCCTTGTTGAACTCGATGAGTGAGGTATGACTCATGAACGTCTCCACGCTGAGTGCACCACTAAATCGTGCGGCGCCACAGGTTGGGAGTGTGTGGTTGGGACCGGCTAAATAGTCTCCGACGGCTTCCGGGCTCCATGGGCCAATAAAAATGGCCCCTGCATGGTTGATGCGGTCAGCCATCATCCTTGGCCGCTCCACAAGGAGTTCTAAATGCTCAGGAGCGAAGCGATCGCTGAGACTTGCGCAATGTTCAAGACTGTCGCAAGTCACAATCAGCCCCCATTGCTTTAAAGATTGCCGGCAAATGCTTTCACGTGGATGGGACGCAAGCTGACGTTCAATCTCCACGGGAACGGATTGAGAGAGCTCCTCTTCCGTGGTGAGCAAGATGGCTGCTGCAAGTGGGTCATGTTCTGCCTGAGCTAAGAGGTCAGCCGCCACCTGCTCTGGCTTGGCTGTTTGATCGGCGATCACCAGGACTTCACTTGGGCCTGCCAGAGAATCGATCCCCACCTGGCCATAGACCGATTTTTTGGCCAAGGTCACGAAAAGATTGCCTGGACCACTGATCACATCAACCTTCTGGATCGTTTCTGTGCCGTAGGCAAGAGCTGCGATCGCTTGTGCACCGCCCACTCGATACACCTCGCGGATCCCAGCAATGTGAGCTGCTGCAAGAACAGTTGTGTTGATCAATCCGTTGGCCCCAGCAGGGGTGACCATCGCAATTCGCTTCACGCCCGCAGCTTTTGCAGGCACAGCATTCATCAAGACTGTGCTGGGGTATGCAGCTCTGCCCCCGGGGATGTAGAGGCCGGCTGCATGGACTGGGCGCCAACGCCGTCCGAGCTGCTCTCCGTGAACCCCGCAAACGCTGAGGTCAGAGGGACGTTGCCGCTGATGAAAATCTTGGATCCGTCTGTGCGCCAGATCTAAGGCATCACGAAGATTGGCAGGCGTGTCCTTCCAGGCTTGTTCCAGTAGGCCTGGATCGATCCGAAGGGGTTCAGGGCGAAAGCCATCAAATTGCTCTGTGAGGCTGATGAGAGCTTGATCTCCTTCCCCCCTGACCTGCTCCAAAATTTCTTGAACCCGTTGCTCCGCCTCGCGCTGGGCCGCTCCGGTGGTTCTGGTCGCAATCCGATCGAGTTCTTGTTCGGCTTGCGCTGCGGTGCTGATGCAGCGGATGAGACCGGCAGGCGGATTCTCATTGCTCAGCACTGTCATCACCCGATCGTCGTTGTTGCTCAAACTAAGTGCCCCTTGAACCATGTGCTCGGTGATTTGCAGGGCGGTGGGTTATGGTCACGGATTGTTGAACTGAAATCCGGCTCTGTGGCCAATAACAAGTCATCGAAGAAGCGCGTCGAGATCGGCGAGCGCAATCGCTTACAAAACAAAGCGTATAAATCCGCGCTGCGTACCCTCATGAAGCGCTGTTTTACTGCATGCAGTACCTACAGCGAGGCCCCAGGTGATGAGGCTAAAACCACGCTGACATCCAGCCTGAACGCAGCATTCAGCAAAATTGATAAAGCGGTCAAGCGCGGTGTGATGCACCGCAATACTGGAGCTCATCAAAAGTCTCGTTTGAGCACTGCTGTCAAGCGCGCCATCGAGCCAAGCGTTAGCTGATCTCTTCCCGGCACAATGGGGCCTGAAGGCGCGTTTCAGGTCCTGATCTGATGTCCACTCCAACTCTGATCGACAGCCACTGTCACATCGTCTTTCGCACGTTTGAGGACGATCTTGATGAGGTTGCTTCCCGATGGCGAGAGGCCGGTGTTACGTCTTTGCTGCATGCCTGCGTCGAGCCTTCCGAGATTCCAGCGATTCGGGCGTTAGCCGATCGCTTCCCTGAAATGCGTTACTCCGTAGGAGTGCATCCGCTTGATACGGAGCATTGGGCCCCCGATACCGTTGATGTTTTACGCGCCGCTGCCAAAGACGATTCCCGTGTCGTGGCTATTGGGGAGCTCGGTCTCGATCTGTTTCGAGATAAGAATCTGGATCAGCAGCTGTCTGTGCTGAAGCCTCAAATGGATCTCGCTGTGGAGCTGGATCTGCCCGTGATTGTTCACTGCCGTGATGCCGCTGAACCGATGCTGGCTGAACTTCTTGAGAGACAACTTATTGGCACGTGCCCACGGGGCGTGATGCATTGCTGGGGCGGGACTCCCTCGGAAATGGCAGCGTTCCTCGAGTTTGGCTTCTACATCAGTTTCAGTGGCACGGTGACCTTCCCGAAAGCCGTTGACACCCATATCTGCGCCAAAGACGTACCTCAGGACCGATTTCTTGTGGAGACCGATTGCCCATTTCTGGCCCCAGTCCCTCGGCGCGGCAAGAGAAATGAACCTGCTTTTGTGGCATCAGTTGCCCAGCGTGTTGCGGAGCTGAGAGGACAGACCGTGTTGGAAGTGGCTGATGCCAGCACCGCCAATGCCAGAAGTTTGTTCGCGCTTCCCTGACAAAGGGTCCATTTAGGTTTGGATGAAAGTGTACGATGTTCAATCGGCCTGGCCAAGATGCAGTTTCTGTGTTTTCGGCCCTAGAAGCGTCCATTCCCTTCCGGTTCATTGACGACGTCATCTGTTCAGACCAAAAACCTCTAAAGCCATGAAGCACGGCAGTCGTTCCTTGATTGGGATGGCTGCCTCTTCTTGTGGCGACGAGATTTTGATTTTTGAATAGTTGACGATCCTTCAGGCCTTTGTTCCCACTTTTCAACTGCAGGTCTCCGCATGAGCAGCAGCGCGATTCAAGTCGCCAAGACCGTCACCTACCTGCCCGATCTGGTGGAGGTGCAGAGGGCAAGTTTTAAGTGGTTTCTGGATAAGGGCCTGATCGAGGAGCTGGAGAGTTTCTCACCCATTACGGATTACACCGGCAAGCTGGAACTGCACTTCGTTGGCAGTGAGTATCGCCTGAAGCGTCCTCGCCATGATGTGGAAGAGGCAAAACGTCGTGATGCGACCTTCGCGTCTCAGATGTATGTAACTTGTCGTTTGGTTAATAAAGAAACCGGCGAGATCAAGGAGCAAGAAGTTTTTATTGGAGAACTTCCATTAATGACTGAACGTGGAACGTTCATCATTAATGGTGCTGAGCGGGTGATCGTTAACCAGATCGTTCGTAGCCCTGGAGTTTATTTCAAGGATGAGCAGGATAAGAACGGTCGTCGTACTTACAACGCAAGCGTGATTCCCAACCGTGGGGCTTGGTTGAAGTTTGAGACGGATAAAAATGATCTATTGCATGTTCGTGTCGACAAAACACGCAAAATCAACGCTCATGTTTTGATGCGTGCGATGGGACTTTCCGACAACGATGTTGTCGATAAGCTCAGGCACCCCGAGTTCTATAAAAAATCGATCGAGGCCGCTAACGACGAAGGCATTAGTTCCGAAGATCAAGCGCTCCTTGAGCTCTATAAAAAGTTGCGTCCAGGTGAACCACCCTCTGTGAGCGGTGGCCAGCAGCTATTGCAGACCCGCTTCTTTGACCCCAAGCGTTACGACCTTGGACGTGTGGGCCGTTACAAGATCAATAAAAAGCTGCGGCTCACGATTCCCGATTCGGTCCGCACCCTCACACATGAGGATGTTCTTTCGACCCTCGACTACCTCATCAATCTCGAACTTGATGTGGGTGGCGCAAGCCTTGACGACATCGATCACCTGGGTAATCGTCGCGTTCGGTCTGTTGGTGAGCTTCTTCAGAACCAGGTTCGCGTTGGCTTGAATCGTCTTGAGCGGATTATCAAGGAGCGGATGACTGTTGGTGAAACCGACTCACTCACCCCTGCTCAATTGGTGAATCCCAAGCCACTTGTCGCGGCGATCAAAGAGTTCTTCGGCTCCAGTCAGTTGAGCCAGTTCATGGATCAGACGAATCCTCTGGCTGAGCTCACGCACAAGCGCAGGATCTCGGCTCTTGGACCAGGTGGCCTTACCCGTGAACGGGCGGGCTTTGCTGTGCGAGACATTCACCCTTCTCATTACGGTCGTCTTTGCCCGATTGAGACTCCAGAAGGCCCGAACGCTGGTCTCATCAACTCTCTGGCAACCCATGCCCGAGTGAATGAATATGGCTTCATCGAAACTCCGTTCTGGAGGGTCGAGAACGGAGTCGTTCAAAAGAGCGGAGACCCCATCTACCTCTCTGCTGACCTTGAAGATGAGTGTCGCGTCGCTCCCGGTGACGTTGCAACCGATGCGGATGGCCAAATCTTGGCTGAGCTCATCCCCGTTCGTTACAGGCAGGACTTCGAAAAAGTTCCGCCTGAGCAAGTCGATTATGTGCAGCTGTCACCAGTTCAGGTGATTTCGGTGGCAACGTCACTGATTCCTTTCCTGGAGCATGACGACGCCAACCGTGCCTTGATGGGCTCGAACATGCAGCGTCAGGCGGTGCCTTTGCTCCGTCCAGAGCGACCTCTTGTTGGCACTGGCCTGGAAACTCAGGTTGCCCGTGACTCGGGCATGGTCCCAATCTCCCGCGTGAATGGGTCCGTCACCTTTGTTGACGCCACGGCGATCGTGGTGCGTGATGAAGAGGGCTACGACCACACGCATTTTCTGCAGAAATATCAGCGCTCCAATCAAGACACCTGCCTGAACCAGCGCCCCATTGTCCGACAGGGTGATCCGGTCATTATCGGGCAAGTTCTTGCGGATGGTTCAGCCTGTGAAGGCGGAGAGATTGCTCTTGGCCAGAATGTCCTGATCGCTTACATGCCCTGGGAGGGATACAACTATGAGGATGCGATCCTTGTAAGTGAGCGTTTGGTTAATGATGATCTTTATACTTCCGTTCACATTGAGAAGTATGAGATTGAGGCTCGTCAGACCAAATTAGGTCCTGAAGAGATCACTCGTGAAATCCCCAATGTTGCCGAAGAGAGTCTCGGTAATCTCGATGAGATGGGGATTATTCGTATCGGTGCCTTCGTAGAGAGTGGAGACATCCTGGTTGGCAAAGTCACGCCGAAAGGTGAATCTGATCAACCCCCTGAAGAGAAACTGCTGCGTGCAATTTTTGGCGAGAAAGCACGTGACGTCCGCGACAACTCTCTGCGCGTCCCCAGCACTGAGCGTGGTCGTGTTGTTGACGTAAGGATCTACACCCGTGAACAGGGTGACGAATTACCCCCTGGCGCCAACATGGTGGTGAGGGTGTATGTCGCCCAGCGTCGCAAAATTCAGGTTGGCGACAAAATGGCTGGTCGCCACGGCAACAAGGGCATCATCAGCCGCATTCTTCCTCGTGAAGATATGCCCTACTTGCCTGATGGCACGCCAGTGGACATCGTCCTGAACCCCCTAGGGGTGCCGAGCCGCATGAACGTGGGGCAGGTGTTCGAGTTGCTAATGGGTTGGGCTGCTCACAACCTTGATTGCCGCGTCAAAATCGTTCCCTTCGACGAGATGTATGGCGCTGAGAAGTCTCAACAAACTGTTCAGACTTATCTCAAGGAAGCGGCGAGTCAGCCAGGAAAAGATTGGATTTACAACCCGGAAGATCCAGGAAAACTCCTGCTGAGAGATGGCCGGACTGGTGAACCCTTTGACCAACCTGTGGCAGTTGGATATTCCCACTTCCTGAAGTTAGTCCACCTCGTGGACGACAAGATCCATGCCCGCTCCACCGGCCCTTACTCCTTGGTGACTCAGCAGCCATTGGGTGGTAAGGCCCAGCAAGGTGGCCAGCGTTTGGGTGAAATGGAGGTGTGGGCGCTCGAGGCCTACGGCGCCGCCTACACGTTGCAGGAACTGCTCACGGTCAAGTCAGACGACATGCAGGGACGCAACGAAGCTCTCAACGCCATCGTGAAAGGCAAGCCGATTCCACGTCCAGGAACACCCGAATCCTTCAAGGTGCTGATGCGCGAACTCCAGTCTCTTGGCTTGGATATCGCTGTGTTCACCGATGAGGGCAAGGAAGTGGATCTGATGCAAGACGTGAATCCACGCCGCAGTACCCCAAGCAGGCCCACGTATGAATCCCTAGGCGTCGCGGATTACGACGAGGACTGACGGATCAACGAACGAAACGACACAACCGCCTTCTTTCTTAAACGCCAATGACCAACAGCAATCTGCGTACAGAGAACCACTTCGACTACGTCAAGATCACACTCGCATCACCCGATCGGGTCATGGAGTGGGGTCAGCGCACCTTGCCGAATGGACAGGTGGTTGGAGAAGTGACCAAGCCTGAAACCATCAACTACCGCACGCTCAAGCCGGAGATGGACGGCTTGTTCTGCGAAAAGATCTTTGGTCCCTCTAAGGATTGGGAGTGCCATTGCGGTAAGTACAAGCGAGTCCGTCACCGCGGCATCGTTTGTGAGCGCTGTGGTGTTGAGGTCACAGAGAGTCGGGTGCGACGTCACCGCATGGGCTTTATCAAGTTGGCGGCGCCCGTCTCCCATGTTTGGTACCTGAAAGGAATTCCCAGTTATGTGGCCATCCTTTTGGATATGCCCCTGCGGGATGTTGAGCAGATTGTTTATTTCAACTGTTATGTGGTTCTGGATGCGGGTGATCACAAAGACCTGAAGTACAAGCAATTGCTCACGGAAGATGAGTGGCTTGAAATTGAAGACGAGATTTATGCAGAAGATTCAGAAATTGAAAATGAACCCGTCGTTGGAATTGGTGCTGAGGCGCTGAAGCAGCTGCTTGAGGATCTCCAACTCAATGCTGTTGCTGAACAATTACGTGAGGAGATTGCTGGTAGTAAGGGGCAGAAACGCGCCAAGTTGATTAAGCGCCTGCGGGTGATTGATAACTTCATAGCCACCAACGCCCGCCCTGAATGGATGGTGTTGGATGCCATCCCTGTCATTCCACCAGATCTGCGCCCAATGGTGCAGCTGGATGGTGGTCGTTTTGCGACCTCTGACCTTAACGACCTCTACCGACGGGTTATCAATCGCAATAACCGTCTCGCCCGCCTTCAGGAAATTCTTGCTCCTGAAATCATTGTTCGCAATGAAAAGCGGATGCTGCAAGAAGCGGTTGATGCCCTAATCGACAACGGCCGACGTGGTCGAACTGTTGTTGGAGCTAATAATCGTCCGCTTAAGTCACTGAGCGACATTATTGAAGGCAAGCAGGGTCGTTTCCGCCAAAACTTGCTTGGCAAGCGTGTTGATTACTCCGGTCGTTCCGTCATCGTGGTGGGACCCAAGCTGAAGATGCACCAGTGCGGTTTGCCTAAGGAGATGGCAATCGAGCTCTTCCAGCCGTTTGTGATTCATCGCCTGATTCGTCAAAATATCGTTAACAACATCAAGGCAGCGAAAAAGCTGATTCAGCGCGCCGATGATGAAGTGATGCAGGTCTTGCAGGAGGTGATCGATGGTCACCCAATCATGTTGAATCGCGCCCCCACACTCCACCGTCTAGGGATTCAAGCTTTTGAACCCAAGCTGGTTGATGGCCGAGCGATCCAACTTCACCCCCTCGTTTGTCCAGCGTTCAACGCTGACTTTGACGGAGACCAGATGGCCGTTCACGTGCCACTCGCTATCGAGGCACAAACGGAAGCGCGCATGTTGATGTTGGCGAGCAACAACATTCTGTCTCCAGCCACGGGTGATCCGATCATCACGCCATCCCAAGACATGGTGCTGGGTTCTTATTACCTAACGGCTCTGCAGCCCCACATGCATCCCATTGAATTTGGTGATCGCTCCCGCACATACTCCAGCCTGGAAGATGTGATTCATGCTTTTGAAGACAACCGAATCACCTTGCATGATTGGGTTTGGGTTCGTTTTAACGGTGAGGTTGAGGATGAAGATGAGCGTGAAGAGCCGATCAAAAGCGAGACCCTCAGCGACGGCACTCGTTTTGAACAATGGACCTATCGCCGTGACCGCTTTGACGAAGATGGCGCTCTGATTAGCCGTTACATCCTGACGACCGTTGGACGTGTGGTGATGAATCACACGATCATCGACGCGGTGGCAGCCACCTGAAGCCCCTCTCATAAAGCCTTCCCTTTCCTTCTGTTTCAAGCGCTGTCATGACCTCTACTCCCTCCAAATCCCGCAAGTCTGCTAAAGCCGCCAAGGCTGCTAAGGCAGCAGCAGCTGCTCATGCCAAATCTCGAGCACTAGCCAAAACTCCGCCTCCTTTCCGCAACCGAGTTGTTGATAAGAAGGCCCTGAAGGACCTTGTTGCATGGGCCTTTAAGAATCACGGAACGGCTGCTACCGCGTCGATGGCGGATCAACTTAAGGATCTGGGCTTCAAGTACGCCACCCAGGCTGCCGTTTCAATTTCGGTGAACGACCTCAAGGTTCCCGCTGCAAAGAAAGATCTGCTCGCTCAGGCTGAAGAGCTGATTACGGAGACTGAGGAGTCCTACCGGCTCGGTGTCATCACAGAGGTTGAGCGTCACACCAAGGTGATCGACACCTGGACTGAGACCAACGAGC
>MDTB01195787.1_pt1 | contig 12751 bp, 9 predicted proteins | sample 811161 | NCBI WGS metagenome assembly MDTB01 (sample SAMN05326650, study PRJNA326480) | marine metagenome | isolation source: seawater | place: Mediterranean Sea | collected 2009 | reverse complement strand
GTTAAGTCTATTCAGTCGCACCGCTAGTTAAACCTAGTTGTTTATCGGAACGTTCCTCAATCTGGCTATCTTTTAATTTCTATCTTTTAATTTCTGTCTTTCAATTTCTGTCTTTTAGTTTCTATTTTCTATATTTCAATTTCTATGTTTCGGTTTGTCGCTGCTTATTTCCATCTATCAGTTATTGTCTCTCAATTATCTCTCAGTCGGTCTCATCGGTGACTTCCAGGCATGTCGCGACGCTAGAAACTCTGCGAGTCCTGCTTAACTGGAAAGACCTGCTAGTTGTTGCTCTAATGTTTGCGGATCCAAGTCGCCGCGACGATACAGCGCCACTAACGCGGCTCGAGCCATTGAGAGAGCATCCACGGCAAAGTGCTCGCGCAGCGCGGGCCGCGACTCCGACAAGCCATATCCATCCGTGCCCAGCACCTCATAATGTTGCGGCATCCACGCAGAAATACCCTGTGCTAACGATTTCATATAGTCGGTAGCAGCGATAAACACACCCTCTTCGTCTGCGAACATACGCTGCAAAGCGCAAGGCGCATGCTCATCCAGCGGACGCTCACGAGTTGCCGCCTGCCACGCTAAAGCGTCGCGCTGCAATTCAGTAAACGAAGTAATGCTCCAGATATTGACCGAATGGCCCAGCTCAGTAAGCTGCGCCGCGGCGAGCAATGCTTGCTGCAGCAAACTACCGCTCGCAAGTAAGTGAACTGTCGCGCCAGCAGGGCCAGACGAATTGGCCGCGCGTCGCATGCAATAGCCGCCCTGCAGTACGCCAGCGACAATCTCTATTTCGGTTTGTTCGGTTTGCTCGGCGACCTCAGCCAACGCAGGCATAACTTGGTTTTCGTTGTACAGGGTCAGGTAGTAAAAAACGTCTTCTTGTTCGGCGTACATCCGCCGCATGCCGTCCTGCACAATAATCGCCAACTCATAGCTCCAAGCCGGATCAAAGCTAAGCAAATTCGGCACGGTACTCGCGAGCACGTGAGAGTGACCATCCTGGTGCTGTAAGCCCTCGCCGTTGAGCGTAGTACGGCCAGCCGTACCACCCAATAAAAAGCCCCGGCACATCATGTCACCACAGCTCCAGACCATATCGCCGACACGCTGCAACCCGAACATGGAATAGAAAATGTAAAACGGAATCATAGGCAGTCCATGTACGGCATAGGCGCTACCCGCTGCCATAAACGAAGCCATGGCACCCACCTCACATATTCCCTCCTGCAGAATCTGGCCGTCACTCGCCTCGCGATAAGGTAGCAACGTATCTGCATCGACCGGCCGATACTTCTGTCCTTCTGCCGAGTAAATGCCGGCTACCTTAAATAATCCGTCCATACCAAAGGTGCGGGCTTCATCCGGCACGATTGGCACCACATAAGACGCCACTTCCGGCATTTTCAGTAGCGCCGCCAAAAGGCGCACCATGACCATGGTAGAGGAAACCTCGCGCTTCTCACTGCCCTGCAAAAACTCACCAAAAGTCGTTAACGGCGGAATATCCAGAGCAGGACAATTCACTGTGCGCCGCGGTATCCAGCCACCTAGATGCTCGCGTCGCTCGCGCAAATAAACTAACTCCGGTGCGTCCTCTGGCGGTTTATAAAACGCGGCCGCTCGGGCCGCGTCCTCACTGATCGGAATATCTAGCTCGCGCGCAATTTTCACGCGCTCATCCAGCTTCATATTTTTATATTGATGGGCAGTGTTCTTGCCCTGTGCGCCCATGCCATCGCCCTTGACAGTTTTGACAAGGATAACCGTCGGCTTACCGCTGGTAGCAGAAGCCCGTGCAAACGCGGCATAGATTTTCTTTTGGTCCTGACCACCACGCTTAATAGCGCGTACTTCCTGATCGGTGAGCGAATTCATCATCTGCTCAAGCACCGGATTGCCTTCTACCCAGTGTTCGCGCTGTACATCGCCAGGCAAGACGGAATACATCTGATAATCGCCATCCAGGCACTCATCCATACGGCGGCGCAAGACTCCTTCGTTATCGCGTGCTAAGAGACCGTCCCAGCCACCACCCCAAATGACTTTCAAAACCTGCCAGTCCGCGCCTCTAAACACGCGCTCCAATTCCTGAATAATCTTGCCATTACCGCGCACCGGCCCATCCAGACGTTGCAGGTTGCAGTTCACAACTAAAATCAGATTATCGAGCTTTTCACGTGCAGCGAGATTAATAGTGCCTAACACTTCGGGTTCGTCGGATTCCCCATCACCAATAAAACACCAAACTTTGCCGCTGGCGGCAGGCTTCATGCCCCGATTCTCAAGATACTTGGCAAACCGCGCCTGATAGATGGCTGCAGGTGTCGACAAACCCATGGATGCATTAGGGACTTCCCAGAATTCCGGCATGCTGCGCGGATGCGGGTACGATGACAGACCACCCCCCTGGCCCAATTCCTGCCGATAATGACTTAGCTGCGTTTCGTTCAGACGGCCCTCAAGGTAGGCACGAGCATAAACACCGGGCGCCGCATGCGGTTGTGGTAAAAGCATGTCTGCGGTGCCGCGATCGTTGTCTGCACCGGCACCCTGAAAAAAATGATTAAAGCCCACCTCTAACAACGTGGCGCAGGACGCATAGGTAGCAATATGACCACCGACCCCGATGCCTTTGTCCTGCGCTTGCAAGACCATCGCCATGGCATTCCAGCGGTTGATTTTCTCTATGCGTTCTTCGAGTTCAAGATCACCTGGATAGGCCGGCTGCTGCTGCAGCGGAATGGTATTGATGTAAGGGGTGTTTAGCGTGGCCTCTGCTAACGACACATTTAAGTCGAGAGCTTGATCCTGCAAACTACGCAGAACTTCGCGCACACCTGCCGCCCCGTACTCGGTGTAAATCGTCGCCAGTGCTTCCGCCCATTCGACCTTGTCCTCAGCCAGGTCGGCAAGCATTTGTTGTAAATCGGCAGGAATCGGCTGTTGCTTGGCCATGACACTCTCTCGCTTGGACGTTTTAGGCGTGGTTACCAGCCGCGCCCGCTAGTGCTGCACGAATGGCGACTGCCTGCTGTTCCAGCTCACCAAAGTCTGCCATTTCCCGGGCATGCATACTCATATCGACCCCTCCAGTGCGGGGAATAATATGAAAGTGCAGGTGAAAAACCGTTTGCCCCGCAGCGGCGCCGTTGAGCTGAGCGATCATAACCCCTGGCACGTTCTGCGCCTGCTTCACTGCTGCCGCAACTTTTTGTACGACTTGTATAGTGTGCCCCAAAATTTCTGGATTTGCGTCGTGCAGGTTTTCTGCCGGATCTTTGGGAATTACCAACGTATGCCCTGGCGCTTGCGGCATGACGTCCATAAAGGCAAGCGTGTGGTCATCTTCATAGACCTTAAACGCGGGCGCATCGCCGCGCAGGATCTTGGCAAAAATGTTATCCGCATCATAAGCCATGCTGGATCTCCTCATACGTTTTGTAGCAATGCCGATTATCGACGCTCACTGTCGGCTCTGCGCGGCTCAGTCAGGCATACACACAGGGCACACTCTAATCATCATCACCGTTGAGTTTAGCGAACACTTCGCGGCTGTGCTCGCCCAGTTTTGGTACAACGGGAATGTCAGTTCCGCCCTGTTCAGGCTTCGCTATATCATGCGCTAACGCGTGGCCCGGCACCCGCGGTAATTCAATGACAGCATCCCCGACTTTAACCTGTTGCGTGTGAAAGTCCGCATGCTGCTTTAAGTCGGCTAACCCCTGCACCGGGGCGAACGCGATATCGGCTTCGGTCAGCGCCGCATCCAAGTCAGGAAACCCGCGCTGGACTAACGCCCCAGCTACCGAAGCATCAACGAACTCGCGATTCGCTAGTCGAGTCGCGTTGTCGCGACAACGCGCATCAGCAGTCAATGCAGGTAATGCGAGCACGTCTTGGCAAAGCCGCTGCCACTCTCGCTCATTTTGCACGGCAAGAATGAAGGATCGATTGTCTGCGCTGTGGAAAACGCCGTAGGGACAAATCCCAGGATGGGCAAGCCCAACGCGCTGCGGGGTAGCGCCGCCGTACCGATCCAATAGGTAGGGTACGGCCAACCACTCTGCCATGGCATCAAACAACGAAACGGCCAGGCGCGCGCCAACGCCATTCGCCTGACGCGACCATAACGCCTCCAAAATCGCTTCGTAGGCAAAGTGCCCGGTTGCAATATCGACAATCGACACACCCACGCGTCCAGGCGCAGAAGCATTGCCGGTAATATCGGCTAGTCCTGATTCCGCCTGAATTAGTAAATCATAGGCTTTACGCTGGGCTGAAGGACCGTCCTCGGCAAAACCGCTAATGGACATGGAAATCAACCGCGGGTTGGCCGCGTGCAAGTCGTCCAAAGCGAGACCCAATTTACCAAGTGCGCCAGGTTTGAGGTTTTGGACAAAGACATCTGCTTCAGCGAGCAACTGACGTATTCGCCCCCGATCCGCAGCCTCGCGAAGATCCAGCACCACCGACCTTTTGCCCGCATTAAGCCAAACAAAATATGCGCTTTCGCCGGCAACGGCATGATCATAGCCGCGAGCAAAATCCCCCTCGGGGCGTTCTACCTTGATCACGTTTGCACCAGCCAGCGCCAGACGGCGTGTGCACAACGGTGCCGCTACAGCCTGTTCCAGCGCAACCACTGTTATGTGCTCAAAAACTCGTTGCATGGGACTCCGTGCGCTGCGCTCTTATTAAAGCAAAAGATCTAACTAACGGTTTTAACCTGTGGCTTCAGCGGCAGTTTAATTGACGGTGCCGACTAATTCGCAGACATAAAAAAGAGGGCTGTGCCCTCTTTTTTGTCGGTTACCGATTTATTCGGCCATCTTTTTTTAGTCAGATGACTGATCGGTCTAGGCTGCCAAAGAAACGCTAAGCCGAAGGGCATAGCGTTTCAGCCTGCCTGACGCCCCCGAATTAGGTACGAGGGTTGTAGCCCATGATGGCCTTGGTTTCGAGGAATTCTTCAAAACCATGCGCACCCCATTCACGACCGTTACCCGACTGCTTGTAGCCGCCGAACGGCGCATTTTGGTCTGTCGGAGCGCCATTCAAATGGACATTACCGGTGCGGATCAGGCGCGCCATCGCCTTAGCACGCTCGGTATCTCCAGATGAGATATATCCGCTCAAACCATACAGGGTGTCGTTAGCAATGCGCACTGCATCGGCATCGTCTTCATAACCGATCATGGTCAGAACGGGTCCGAAGATCTCTTCCTGAGCAATGGTCATTTCATTGTTAACGTGTGAAAAAACAGTCGGCTTAATGTAGTAGCCCGCATTCAAGCCGTCTGGGCGACCTGTGCCTCCAGTTTCTAGCTTCGCGCCTTCATCAATACCTGCCTGAATCAAGTTTTGAATCTTGTTGAACTGCACTTCTGAGACAACCGGACCGATGGCCGTATCAGTCGAATTTGGATCGCCTACCTTCACTTGCTCGGCCGCTGCTTTCGCAATGGCCGCTGCTTCATCCATACGTGCATTCGGCACCAACATGCGAGTCGGCGCATTACAGGACTGACCTGAGTTCATGCACATACCGAACACATCACGGCTGATGGACTTAGCAAAATCTGCATCGTCAAGAATGATATTCGCTGACTTACCGCCTAACTCTTGCGCGACCCGCTTAACAGTCGCTGCAGCATTCTTGGCAACCTCTACACCAGCACGGGTAGAGCCCGTGAACGACATCATGTCGACATCTGGGTGCGAAGACAGACGCGCGCCAACCACTGGGCCGTCGCCGTTAATCAGGTTGAAGACGCCAGCAGGAACACCCGCATCATGCAGAATTTCTGCAAACAAAATCGCGTTGAACGGTGCCACTTCGGAAGGCTTAAGAATCATGGTGCAGCCAGCAGCTAGAGCGGGAGCAACCTTGCACGCGATCTGGTTGATTGGCCAGTTCCATGGGGTGATCAATCCACACACGCCGGCAGGCTCTTTAATGACGTGTGAAGTACCCAGGTCTTCTTCGAATTCGAAGTTTTTCAGGACGTTTAGCGTGGTCATGAAGTGACCAACACCGGCAGGCGCCTGAGCCTTGCCCGCCAAATTGACAGGTGCGCCCATCTCTTCGCTGATAACCGCAGCCACCTCGCCCATACGTTCACTGTACTTGGCAATAATCGCTTCCAATAACTCAATGCGCTCTTGCTTGGTGGTTTGCGAATAGCCATCAAAAGCATCTTTGGCTGCCGCTACTGCTGCATCCACATCGGCTACGCCGCCCATCGCCACAGGGCCGATGGGTTGTTCCGTTGCTGGATTAATCACGTCCAGAGTATCGCTAGTGGAGGGCTCTACCCATGCACCGTTAATATAAAACTTGGTTCGATTGCTCACTTTAACTTCCTCGTGTTTCTTGAGTTTAGGGTTACCGAGACAGATACCTACCTTTCTCGGCAATCTATATGTCAGTACCGCCCCTGCCAGGCCCCAATGGCCACGGTTGCGTGCACCGCTTTGTGCCCGAAGACACCACCGCCCACAATCCGATCCATCTGGCTTGCAAACCCCAACCCCTTGGTTCGTAACGCCGCTTATTGATAGAGCGATGCCCAATCAACAAGCCCGCTATGCAGAGCCTTTTGGTCCAAAGGTTTTGAGATGCAGTTGTTGTACTCCCCGTGGTGCCTACCCCTAAGCCACCGCCGTGGTTATCGCAACAGCCAGCGATACTGGCTTTATTGCTAATAGCCCCATAGCTTAACCCTACGGCGCGGATTTACAACGCTTGATGAAACACCTCTATCTGCATTTATTTGCAATGATCTGCGATCTAAATGCAACGTCCTGATCAAATCCATCCTGGGAAAACGATCTGTGAGAGACCGCCTGCGAGGGACGAGCAGATTAAAGTGCTTTCGTTTTAACCTGAAGCAGTCACGCCTGCCAATTCAGACGGCAACGTCGCAGCAACGCCAGATCAATACCTGTCTACCAAGTCGACCACACCGGCTGGCACTGTACAGGCAACGGCGCGACTCGCCCAAGGTCTGCCCAAGGTTGTCCGGGACGATGAAAATCCGAACCCGCCGAAGCTAACAGATCGTATCTAGTGGCAAGGTCCGCTAACGTTATGGTGTGGTTTGGCTGCTGCATTGAGCAGATCACTTCAATGGCCGCACCCCCAGTTGCTTTAAACTCCTCAATTAAATTGCGCAGCTTGGTAAGCGTCATCTTATATTTTAACGGATGCGCAATTACGGCCGTGCCCCCCGCTGCGTTTATCCAGTCACAAGCGGTTTCCATAGAAGGCCAATGCGCCTTAATATCACCGGCCTTACCGGCGCCAAGATAGCGCTTAAACGCTTCGGCCATCGATTTCACTGCGCCTCGATCGACAAGGTGTTGAGCGAAATGCGGCCGGCCAATCGTGGCCCGACCCGCTTTGAGCAGCGCACCGGCCAAGGTTTCGCGTAAACCCAGCTTCGCTAAGGCCGCGTCGATATGCTCTGCCCTGAGTAATCTCGCTTTGGCCTGTTGCTGCATAGCTTGATCCAGCTGCGCGTGCGCCAACTGTAAATTCAAGCCGACAATATGGATATCTCGGCCACGCCATTGGGTAGAAAACTCGCAGCCGGGAATAATGCGTAAATCGCCCAAATCGACTGCGTCGATGTGCGCATAGGCTGCTACCGTATCGTGATCGGTGATGGACAGTTGCTTGACCCCGCGAGCCTGAGCTTGCGCCAAAATCTCCGCCACGCTGAGCGCGCCATCGGAGTGACAGGAATGCAAATGCAAATCGTACATTAAGGAATAACGCTCCTGCGGCTAATGATTGACGGCAACCATAAATGGGTGAAGTGTAACGGCTCGCTGACCCGCACCGCCAGCAATAGATGCCTGCCCGGATTGCGACGCCATGGATCTCTGCGGCGATCAGCCCTATTCCGTCTGCTTGGCATAACTGAACCAAAGCGCAGCGAAGCCAACACTTAGGCAACGGCTCTCGCGTTACTCCCGCTTGGCGCGGATCGCCTGGTTTGCCCCGTTTTCAAACGTACCAACCGCAACTTCATTCGCGTCCTCCGGACCACTGGGATTCTGGCGACACTTCCGGCAGACTACCGCGAATTTTTCTGATGTGGGAAGGAACCTTATGAAAGGCACAGTGCATTACGAAACTCGCGGCAACATCGCTCTGATGACCGTGGACAACCCGCCGGTAAATCCGCTTTCTTCGGGCGTGCGCCAGGGCTTAGCAGATGGCATTAACAAAGCATTAGCTGACGATGCAATAGCAGCCGTCGTTTTAACCGGCGCAGGCCGCGCGTTTATCGCCGGCGCAGACATTTCTGAGTTTGGCGGTAAAGCTGAAGGCCCGAGCCTGCACGACTGCCTCAACACCATGGACGCCAGCACCAAGCCGATCATTGCCGCCATTAACGGCACGGCATTTGGCGGTGGTTTGGAAGTCGCTCTGTGCTGTCATTATCGTGTAATAGCGCCAAAAGCGCCGGTTGGCCTACCTGAAGTTAAACTCGGACTGCTTCCTGGCGCAGGTGGCACGCAACGTCTGCCGCGCTTAATCGGCGCAGAAAAAGCGCTGAACTTCATGATCACAGGCGACCCTATTCCGGGACCTGCCGCACAGGCGCTTGGCATTGCAGACGCAGTTGCAGATGGTGACGTGGTGGCTTCGGCAATCGCCTTTGCGGAAGACATCATCGCCAAAGGCAGCCCAATTCGCCGCATCCGCGATGAAGAAAGTATCGTTGCTGCAGATCGCGGCAATGCCGAACTCTTTGACAATGCACGCAAGACTGCCGCACGTAAAATGCGCAAGCGTTTTGCACCGGAAATGATCGTCCAGTGTGTCGAAGCTGCTGTAAATTTAGGCGACTTCGACGCCGGCATGCAGGTCGAAGCAGAATGCTTCGGCAAATGTCTAAAACACCCACAACGCGAGTCGTTGATCCATATGTTCTTCTCGGAAAGAGAAGTTGCGAAAATTCCCGACGTGCCCAAAGACACGCCGACTCAGGATATTCAAAGCGCGGCAGTTATCGGTTGCGGCACCATGGGCGGCGGCATCGCCATGAACTTCCTGAATGTGGGCATTCCGGTCACCTCGCTTGAAATGAATCAGGAAGCCTTGGATCGAGGCTTCGGCGTAATCAAACGCAACTACGACATTCAAGTACAGCGCGGTCGCATGACAGCAGAGCAAGTTGATCAGCGTATGGGCCTGTTGACCGGCACCACAAGCTACGACGATCTCGCCAATGCTGACGTTATCGTTGAAGCAATCTACGAAAACATTGACGTCAAAGTAGAGACCTTTGAGAAGATCGAAGCCGTCGCCAAGCCCGGCGCGATTCTCGCTTCTAATACATCAGGTTTGGACATCGACCGTATGGCAGCAGCAACCAGCCGGCCTGAATCGGTCATTGGCTTGCACTTCTTTAGCCCCGCTAACGTGATGCGTTTGCTCGAAGTCGTGCGCGGCGAAAAGACGAGCAACGAGACCATCGCTTCCTCTATGAAGCTGGGCCGTACGCTGAATAAGGTCGCCGTGTTGTCTGGCAACGCGCCGGGCTTTATCGGCAACCGCATGTTAGCCGGCTACACCCGTCAGGCAGGTGAAATCATTCTGCAAGGCGCCACACCATACCAAGTGGACAACGTCATGTTGCAGTTTGGCATGCCGATGGGCCCATTCCAGATGAATGATCTGGTTGGTTTAGACCTCGGCTGGCGTGCACGTAAGCTCGGCGGCATGAAGCCAGAAGACGTGCCGATTACGGCGCGCGTTGCGGATAAACTGTGTGAAATGGAGCGCTTTGGCCAGAAGACCAATCGTGGCTTCTACATTTATCCGGAAGGCAGTCGCGCCGGTCAGCCCGATCCTGAAGTCGTGCAGATGGTCGAAGCAACCTCTGCTGAGCTGGGCATCGATCGACGCCCGATTGACGACGATGAAGTACTTAAGCGTTGTCTGTATCCAATGATCAATGAAGGCGCCCGCATCCTCGAGGATGGCATCGCCATTCGTGCCTGCGACATCGATATCGTCTATATCAACGGCTACGGCTTCCCGGAGGTGACCGGCGGCCCTATGTTCTGGGCCGACCAGCAAGGTTTGGACAACATTCTGGCTGACATCAAGAAATTCCAGGCTGAGTACGGCGGCCCGGCATGGGAGCCTGCACCATTGCTAGAGAAACTGGTTGCCGAAGGCAAAACCTTCGCCAGCCTCTAAGGCTAAAGTGGCTACTGAGGTTGGGACTCGCTACCGCGATTCCCAACCTTATCCCTAAGCCCGTCACGTACCCCGCTCGCTTTGATTAAAGGTTATCGTTAGCGCTGATGCCAATCCTGAAAACGGTGTTTGTCTAAAGCACTATTTTTGCCGTTATGGTTCCACTAACCCGATTTGAGAGAGGAAGTAGCGCATGCTTCAAGGCATTCATCACGTTTCAATCAACGTCGACGATGTCGACACCGCCACGCATTTTTACGTAGCTGTACTCGGCATGCAGTTGCTGCCACGACCCGACCTGGGCTTTCCCGGCGCCTGGCTGCAAAGCGGCAATCAGGAGGTTCACCTGTTGGGTATTCAGAGCGGTCGGCCGCCACAAGAACAGCATTTCGCATTTCTGGTAGACAACATAGATAGCGTGGCGGCTCAGCTAGATGCTCACGCCATAGCGCACACAACAGCAAAGGAAATTACCGGCGTATGCCGACAAATGTTCACTCACGATCCCAGCGGCAACATGATTGAGTTCAACCAACGACTAAATTAAGCCCTTATTCCGGAGCTCAGTTTATAGCCATTTATTAACCAAACTAACATCCAAAAATGGCAAGCTTGCTGCCTAACCTAGGAAAAGACCGGTTAAAGAACAACGTTAAAACTGAGCAAACCGCGACAGAGCTGGCCGGCTTTAAACAATATTAACGAACCCATATTAACGAATAGGCCCAATGCCAAAATGCACACCCTAAATACCCAGCGCATCGTAAGCAGGCTCGAGGAGAACATCCGTATCCGCCTTACGGCGATGGCACTCGCCTTAGCCGTATTAGCGATGATGTTTACCCAGGCCGCGTGGGGCCATGGCGTCGACGATGGCGACGCGAGCTTCCTTGCCAACCAAACCGGCTTCCACTTTTGGCCATACTTTTATCTCGGCGCAAAGCATATGGTGACCGGCTATGACCACTTATTGTTTTTGGCAGGCGTTATTTTTTTTCTATATCGCATGCGTGAGGTTGCGCTCTACGTCACCTTGTTTGCAGTCGGTCACAGCACGACGCTACTGCTGGGTGTGGCGCTAGATATCCCAGCGAACGCTTATCTCATTGATGCGATCATCGGATTTTCGGTCATTTACAAGGCATTCGAAAATCTGGGTGGCTTCACTCACTTCGGCATAGCACCTTCCACCCGCATCGCGGTAGCCGTATTTGGCCTGTTTCACGGCTTTGGCTTGGCCACCAAATTGCAGCAAATCAGCTTGTCAGAAAATGGCTTGCTGGCCAATCTGGTCGCTTTTAATCTCGGTGTGGAGGTTGGTCAGTTGCTGGCTTTGGCAGGCATCGTCGCGCTGATGAACGGATGGCGTCTCCACGCAGGCTTTATGCAGCAAGCACGTTACGCGAATGTGGTCTTAATGAGCGCGGGGTTTTTGCTGGTCGCCTATCAGCTCGGTGGATACTTCTGGGCCGACGTCAGCTAGAACCATGTCCGCGCCCACATGACAATCGCCCAGCACGATAATCACCGAGAACGGTGCTTAAATAACAGCCCTGAGCGGCGCTTGAATAACAGCCCTGAGCAGGTCGGAAGGCGCTGCTGCAAACAACAAGCCGCGCGCTATCGACCCGCGCTTCGTGGCTGCTCTCAGCCGCCCAACAACCAGCCGCCGTCAACGTCGATGGTTGTACCCGTCACAAAGTCATTCTCGATCATAAACAAGATTCCGCGAGCCACCTCTGCTGGCGTGCCGGCCCGAGGAATCAAGTTATTCTTAGTCGCGCCACCTAACATTTTCGCACGAGCATCCGCGTCCGGGCCGAACATAGGCGTATCGATCACGCCAGGCGAGACAACGTTGATACGACGCGGCGCAAGCTCTGGTGCTACCGCGCGCACAAACTGTTCCACTGCACCACCCACCGACGCGAGCGCTGCTTGTCCCGGCTTAGCTTTGCGAGCCGGCGCACCGCTGACCAAAACAATGGCACCCTGTTCGCTCAAGTGCTCTGCGCCAAGGCGCACGACATTGGTATAGCCCCACAGCTTATCGAACGAACCTTGATAAGCAGCGAGGTCCATTTGTAGGAACGGCCCTGCTGCACGACTTCCACCGGTGGCGGCATTAATCAGAATATCGAAAGGGGCATGGGCCGCGAACAGTTCGCTCAATGCTGCCTGATCGCGCACGTCGCAGGCGACTAGCGAGACGCCTGAAATGTCGCCCGCCTTGGATGGATCACGGCTGACTGCAACCACTTCGGCGCCGCCATCCCGTAACATTTCAACAGCGGACAAACCAATACCCGAAGTGCCGCCAAACACCAGTGCTTTCTTTCCTGCTAAATCCATGTGCCCTCTCCAAGCGTCCAAAACCGTCATTTGAGCAAACCCCACCGTCACTGTCACGAGTCTTTTCAGGGAAGCATCAGCCGGTAACCAGACAAAGAGCGGCAGCAACGGCGGTGCGGCAAGCTTACGATGAAGGCACCGTGGGTGATCTTCGCGTACAGATTTGTC
>MDTB01111775.1_pt1 | contig 12751 bp, 10 predicted proteins | sample 811161 | NCBI WGS metagenome assembly MDTB01 (sample SAMN05326650, study PRJNA326480) | marine metagenome | isolation source: seawater | place: Mediterranean Sea | collected 2009 | reverse complement strand
GGAGTCATGGTCAGTACGACATAGCCGTGGCTTGTCAGGTGCTCAGACAACCACTCCATTTGCTCTTTTTTATTGGTGAAACCACCCGTCAGAGTTGTAGCCGGGAACGGGCCTGCACTCAGATCACATGGGTAAGTCATTCGAGCAGATGAGTAACGGCTATTGTCCAGGTTGTTCTCGTAAGAACAGATCTCATAGTCACCCGGATTGGTCAGAGCCTGGCCTTCAGGTGCTGGATCTGGATTTCCACCGCCAAAGCAGCCTGCAAGTGCGACAGAAGCGGCGAGTGGAAGAAAGCGGAGCGTGGACTTGAATGAAACAGACATATATTCACCTGTATTGTTTTTATTCTTAGTGCTGACAGGGTACCAAGCTGAACGAGCCTTTCACGGACTAATTTTACGAACGTTCACAGGTGGAACGAATTGTCCTATTCATGTCCATTTCTGCTACCTAAGGTACAGTTTCTCAGAGATCATGGCTGATTCTGGTGAAGAGTTCAGGCGCTTGCCTGCCTGCTTCACTCAACACTGTGGCAGCAGAACTGCTCTCTTTTAAGTGGTAATCCAGCCAGGCCAGGGTAAGTTCGATGTAGCTTTCACGGTTGGTAGTTATCTCTGGTCGATACCACTGCTGATGACGCCCGTTTTCATAGACAGCAAGAAAGTGTTGTTCGGCTGATGTTTCAACGTGCTGATATATCTCTTCGATAGATTCATTGGTAACCAGCAAATCTTTGGCGCCTGCGAGGATCATGGTGGGCGCACTCGGAGATACATTGCGCTGTTCTTTCAAAAGAAACGGAGCAAAAGCGGCAAGTGCTTTGACGTCGTCTTGCAGGATACTGCCAGCCAGAAGTGTACCGCCGCCGCCCATAGAGAAGCCTGTAATACCCCGAAGGTTTACATCGATCAGATTCTTAACCGGTGAGTTGGCATCTTTCGTTGTGGCTACCAGTGTTTTTTGGCCGCTGAGATGAGCGTCCCGCCATTGTTCAACTTTCCCGTATTTGTCGATAGGGGTCATCGCAAGAACGACATACCCCGATTCGGCGACCGCTTCTGCCATCCATTGCAGCTTGTGATACGTGTTTGAGTAGCCACCAGTAAGCGTAATGGCGGGTAGAGGAGAGTCTGCATCACACGGATAAAAATAGGCTGCTTCTGAATAATTTTCAGTCGCTGGTACTTCAAATTCACAGACATCCGCGACAGAAAACATTGAAAAAAGCAGTGCAGATCCGAAGAGAGAATAATTTTTTAAGCGCATATTTTTCTTATTCTGAAAGTGAAAACAGCCGCTGAGCATAGGCCCAGCCTGACCCGAAGTCAAAATACAGAAAGTTCCTGAAACAATCCGTTGCGTCGTTCCGGTGAACGAACTTTCCTCCCAAGCCTCACACTTTCACATGTTTAATGACCTCGTTCATGAGGCAAGGAGTCAAATATGAAAAAGCTAACTATCCCAGCAACGACTGCACTTCTTACTGCTGCTATGTATGGCGCACCAGCAATGGCAGAAAGCGAATATGATGCTGACGCATTCGTGGGTGGTTCAATCAGTTACAGCAAACTGGAAAACCTCTCTATCGGTGGTGAAGAAGTTGAAGAACTGGGTGATGCAGACGAATTTGACGACGACCGCACAAGCTGGAAAGGCTTTGCCGGTGTGTGGCTGAACGATTACGTAGGTATTGAGGGGCAGTACCTGAATCTGGGTGAATATAAAGAAGGCAGCTTCCAGTTTGACCCAAGCGGTTTAACGGCGTCACTGATGCTGGGTCTTCCTGCTGGCGACCACACTCGTGTATTTGTTAAAGGTGGTCAGTTCTGGTGGGACGCTGATGTAAAAGGTCCACTGGGCTACAGCGATGAGCGTGAAGGTACAGCCATGTTCTACGGTGTTGGTACATCCATCGCGCTGCTGGATAATCTGAACCTGCGCCTTGAATATGAACGCGCTGATTTTGACGAAGATAACGTAAAAGCAGATGTTGATTTTGCTTCAGCAGGTCTTGCTTTCATGTTCTGAGTCGTTTGACGACATAGAACGAGCAAACATAAAAAACCCGGCAATTGCCGGGTTTTTTTCATCAGCTCAAACGTCAGATCAGCTATTAGCAGCAATAATATCGCGCAACACCATCGGCAGAATGCCTTTGTGGCGAATCTGCTCAAGCTCAGACGAGGTATCCACACGAGACACCAGCGTATGCTGCTCAGAAGAGCCGTCTTTGCGCTTAATCGTAAGCTGAACAGAGCCCCGTGGTGCAAGGCTATCAATGCCCGCCAGATCGAAGGTTTCAGAGCCATCCAGGTTCAGCGAGCCCAGGGTCACGCCTTCTGGCAATTGCAGTGGCAGTACGCCCATGCCGACCAGGTTGGATTTATGAATACGCTCAAAGCTCTCGGCAATAATCGCTTTCACACCTAACAGCGCCGGGCCTTTGGCCGCCCAGTCACGGGATGAGCCCGTACCGTAAAGCTTGCCGCCGAATACCACAGACGGCGTGCCTTCTCGCTGGTAGCGGGAGGCCGCATCGTAGATCGACATCTTCTCTGCGTCGCCATTGGCGTTGTAGTAGTTCGTCACCGCACCGGTCGTGCCCGGCAACATCAGGTTACGGGCTTTGACGTTGCCAAAAATGCTACGCAGCATGACGTGGTGGTTACCACGACGGGCACCCAGAGACGTCAGGTCGTTTTCATCTACACCGATCGACATCAGATACTCGCCCGGAGGCGAATCCGGGCGGATACGGCTCACTGGTGAGATATGGTCAGTCGTGGTGTTGTCATCACACATCACCAGCATACGTGCGTCGCTGATGTTGTTCAGTGAATCGGCTGGTGTTTCCAGCGCGAAGCCATCAAAGAAGGAGATTTCCTGAATGTAGCTCGATTTCTCATCCCACTGATACACAGGGCCCGTCGGTGACTCCAGCTTCTGCCAGGTTTCTGGGCCACCCATGGAATTTTCATAGGTTTCGCGGAAGGCGGTCGGGTCCATGCATTCGTGCATGGTCTGCGTGATTTCCGCGTTGCTTGGCCAGATGTCTTTCAGGAAGACATCATTACCCTGAACGTCTCGGCCCAGCGGCTCTTTGGTCACGTCGATGTTCACATTGCCAGCAATCGCCATAGCAACGACCAGTGGTGGCGACATCAGGAAGTTGGTGTCGACATCCGGGTGCACACGGCCTTCGAAGTTGCGGTTACCCGACAACACAGAAGACACAATAATGTCGTGGTCGCGCAGCGCGGCTTCAATGCTCGGCGCCAGCGGACCAGAGTTCCCAACGCACGTAGTACAGCCGTAGCCTGCGGTGTTAAAGCCCAGCGCATCCAGATGCTCCTGCAGCCCAGCCTTGGTTAAGAAGTCGGTCGCTACTGGTGAGCCAGGAGCCATAGAGGTTTTTACGCCGTCTGGCACTTTCAGGCCCAGCTCGTTGGCTTTCTTGGCCAGCAGGCCAGCGGCAATCAGCAGACCCGGGTTAGAGGTGTTGGTACAAGCAGTAATCGCCGCGATCACGATATCGCCATCTTTTAAGGTGCGCTCAGGCAATGACTGGAAGATACCGTTCTCATCGGCCTTAACCGGCGTAACGGTCACTTCTTCAGGGGTACGATCGCCTGCGGTCGCAGTTTGCTGGAATACCTTACCGATATCACCCAGAGGCAGACGGTCTTGTGGCTTTTTAGGGCCCGCGACAGATGGTTCAACGGTAGACAGATCAAGATGCAGCAGGTCGGTGTAGCGCGGCAGCTTCTGGCCCGCTTTCCATGCCATGTTTTGCGCCTGGTAATACGCCAGTGGCAGATCGCCGTCGCGGCCGGTCGCCTTCATATAGTCAGCAGCGATTTCATCAAACGGGAAGAAGCCCATGGTCGCGCCGTATTCTGGCGACATGTTGGCGATGGTCGCACGGTCAGGCAGAGACAGGTTTGCGCTGCCTTCACCCACGTATTCAACGAACTTACCAACCACACCGCGCGGGTACTTACGCAGCATTTCTGTGATGGTTAATACCAGATCGGTTGCGGTCACGCCTTCTTTCAGCGCGCCCGTCAGCTCAACACCGATTACTTCTGGAGCAAGCATTTCCATCGGCTGACCCAGCATAGACGCACCGGCTTCAATACCACCGACACCCCAGCCAACAATACCCAGCGCGTTGGCCATAGGCGTGTGGCTGTCCATACCGATCAGGGTATCCGGGATCATCAGGTCATCTTGGTTAAGGTAGCCTTGCGCCAGATACTCCAGGTTCACCTGATGCACGATGCCCGTCTGAGGCGGAATAATACGAATCGTGTTAAATGCCTGCGCACCCCACTTAAGGAAGCCATAACGCTCTTTGTTACGCGCCGCTTCCAGCTCACTGTTAATACGCAGCGACGCCGGGCTACCGGTGTTATCCATCGTCACCGTGTGGTCGATCACCAGATCAGCACGCACCAGCGGCTCAATGATGGAAGGGTTCAGACCCATACGCTCAACCGCAGAGCGCATGGCCGCGAAATCGACGATCGCAGGCGTACCACTCAGATCGTGCATGATCACACGACCGGCCGTGAACGGAATCTCTACCGGCTCGGTACCCTGATGCGAAGGCCAGTTACCCAGCGCCTGCAGCTGCTCAACCGTGATGCCGTTTTTGCCGACATTACGGGCAATACCCTCAAGAATCGGGCGTAGAGAGAAGGGCAGTTCATCCAGATTGATGCCTAAACGTTCGGCGGTGTCTGGCAGGCTGTGATAACGATGAGACGTGCCTGGCAGCGTCTTGATTGAGCTGGATGGGTCAAATGAAGTCATGCTGGATACCTAGAGAAATAGGGTGAGCCGGAAGCTTTAAGATTGTCAGCAATTTTAACGGTAAAAGGGGCTAAATCAAGGTGAATAGGCGCTGCTTGGGTGGGATTGTATACAACTTTGGGTGAGTGGAGCGGAGGATTGGTGTGCGAGAGGAGGGAGTGGGAGCTGTATTGGACCTTGTCAGTAGAGCGATGAGCCGCAAATTTCGTATTTGCGGCTCTTGGAACGTAGATATGTGAGCTGAAAAGGCAAACGATTTTGCGTGTGATCGATTAGAAAACTAAACCTAGGTGGGTTGGATCTACATTCACTTTGGTGCGACGAGGATACATCAGACCCGATAACAGAAATGAGCTACTTGCTGGGAAAAGGGGTATAACGGAAATTGTTATCGCGTGGCGTATTGTGGCTAATAACAAATAACCATTTTTTATATATCTACGATTAATAGTGTTGAAAACCGCTGGGGGAGCCTCATCTAAGCATCAGCACTGTGCAATTAATTGGGGTGATCGGGTAGTATGGGGCAAGATAAATTTCAAATACTATCGCTTAGCGGTGGAGGGGTACGGGGGTTATACACCATTACAATTCTTGCCGAGCTCGAACAGTATTTGGCGGATGAGCACAATGATCGAGACTATTGGATCGGTCAACACTTCGATCTGATTGCTGGCACCTCGATAGGTGGAATCTTTGCTTTAGCTTTGGCCAGCGGAGTGACAGCAAGGGAGCTTAAGGACGTTATTGACTCGAGCAGGAAGCGTATATTTCCAAATGAAACGGGGCCTCTAAGTACTTGTAGGAGAATCTACAAAAAGTTGTTCTCTGGTAGTTACTCTCCCACTCCGCTGAAAGAGGCTATTGAAAGTGTCGTAGGAAATAAGAAAATAGCTGACTTGAAAACTCGTGTCCTTGTTCCTGCAATCAATGCCAGTTCCGGGTTAGTGCAAACCTTCAAGACGCCTCATCATAAAGACTTTCGACGTGATCTGAAACTGAAAATTTCCGATGTCGCTCTCGCAACAAGTGCAGCTCCAACTTATTTTCCTCCCCACCGGATAGGCAATGGAAAATTTGTAGATGGTGGTATTGCAGCCAATTCCCCCGCGTTAATGGCATGTCATGAAGCAATGTACTTTCTTGATGTCAAGCGAAGTCAGATTCGTCTTCTTTCTGTAGGAACTATGGGGCAGCTTCAGACACTATCAGAGAACAAAAATCAGAATAATGGATATTTAACTACGTGGGGAGCTGGTGAAAAGCTTGTATCCATGTGTTTGTCATCAACAGAAAGCTTACACAACCAGATTGTTGAGCACCTTTTGGAACCGTATCAATTTAAAGCCGTAGATGACTACTTAACGCCATCTCAATCGGATACAAAGATCGATCTTGATAATTCTTCTGATGAGGCAGCAACCATTTTAAAAGGTCGTGCAGAGCATAGAGCGCAGCGCGAAATAAACGATCCTGTTCTTAGAGAAATATTCTCGAATCAGGCAGGCGCCCCTCAATTCTACAATCTGTCGACTTCAAGTTCGGAGGAGAGCAAGTGAATCAGAAGTACAAAGCATCGAAATTACTCCACTCTTCAAAATCAGAAGATGAGCACTTTATCAAAAACATTTCGATTACTTCGAAAGATAACGCGCGTTTGGTCGCAATCCGGGACCGAGTTCGAAAAGCGTTAAGGGATGGGTTCAATGACCTGAGTGGCCAAAAGATTATTAGCGAGAAGTATAAACACTACCTGCAGATGGGGTTTACGAGTGATCAGTTTGAGACTGTCATTAAGCTCGCACCGAAGTTTTGGACCCAGGGTAGCTTTGCTTACAAGACTTTGAATAGCCCAGCTAAAACGCCCCCCCAGCAGATCGATATTGATGATGGTATCTACTTCCCTATGACATTTGTTGAAGATGAGCCGGTTGCCGTTAAGGAGCTACTCTTCAAATTGGTAGATCAGATTCTGAGAGATATTGCAGAACAATATGGCTGGGAGCTAAATACTAAAAAGCCAACTTGCTCGCGGCTTGTAATTGATGAGGGTATTCATATGGATATCCCTATTTATGCAATTCCAGAAACTAAGGCAGAGCACTTGGAAAAGGCACTGGTCCTGCGTGAGGGAAACCTCTCTTTTGAGAGTGATGCCGCTGTTTTTGATGCCGTGGTTCTTGATCCTGGCGAAGTCTATTTGGCGATGCGTACCGAGCAACATTGGACTAAATCGGACCCTAAGAAAGTTAAGGATTGGTTCGAAGGTGAGTGTGATCTTCACCCTAAAATGCTTCGAAGGGTTTGTCGTTACTTGAAGGCCTGGCGAGATCATACTTGGGACAATGGAGGCCCGTCCTCAATATGCCTGATGGTTGCCGCTGCAGAAACATTCAGCAACCAAATCTTTAACCACCCTACTGAAGATGGGAAAACCTTTGTTCATGACTGCCAAGCTTTACTAGCCGTGGCAAGAGCATTACCTACTCAGTTGTCAGGGGAAATTAAAAATCCGGCTGAAGATGGCGAGGTTATGTTTCCACGAGGCCAGACAAAGGAGGAGTTGGATGAGATTGTTCGCCAAGCGAATAGGTTTAAGGCTTCCATTGAGTATGCACTTTGCTATGCAAAAACTAAGGAGGAGGTTGTAGCTTACTTCCAGTCGGTACTAGGCCCGCGCTTTCCTAACAACCCTGATGCTGTAGATACTTTTGTCAAAGCAGATGAGATCAAGGCAATTCCGCCAATTACGAATTCTTCAGCTCCGGCAACACCAGCAAATCAGAGATCAGCAATCAAGTACAGATCCGCATAATGGCCGGAGTAGTGCCGTGCGCCCTCAACCAAATGGTATCAGCATTTGCAGCGCGAGGGTTTAAAAGATACTCCGGACTTAAGGGGGTGTCATTGCAAGGTCAGATTGACGTTAATGGCATCAAGTTCAACTTGCTCGTAACCAATCTTGATCCAACATTTGCGAAGTTACCCAGTGTTTATCTGAGTGCTATTCCTGAGGGCCTTCCTCGACGACTTCCACATGTCGAGGGCGGGCTTAAGCTTTGTTATCTTGATCCTGAATCAGTATTTCTTGATCCGTATCGCCCTCTCAGAACAACGCAGCTTATAATCGGAGCTATAGAAAAGTTACTTTCCACTTTCGTCGATGGAAGTGACGTGTATAAGCAGGGTGAAATTGCTCGAGAGTTTTATAGTTATTGGAATTATGAAGCAGTTTGTTTCTTAACAACAAAGCAGAAGAATGCGATAGGCTGCGCATACCAGCGTCGTTCTCTTGACGGTTCTGTACATGCTGAGTTGGCGGTGGCTTCAGATTTGGATCGAATGGAATTCTGGAAGGTAAAGCGAAAAGTTGAACCCTTAGAAAAGGACGATATTTTATATGGTTCTATCATCATTAATTTAAAGGCAACACCAACGATTACAGATGATCTTTCTGAGTGGCCCCCTCAGAGCTGGGAATCATTCCTTGCTTGGCTTGTAACCTTTGACCCATCGGCTCAACAAAGCTTGATCAGTAATTTACATCTAGCACTTAAGAAATATATCGGAATTTTGATTATTCTTGATTCAGAACTTTCAGGTCCATTTGCAGTTAGTGTAGTTTTTACTCCAGAAACCTTTAGTCGAATCCGAAAATTCAATCTTACTAATCGGAAGAGTAGTAAAAATAGATCCAATAATCGAAAGGGTGGCCGTGGCCATGTGGTCGGATTTAGAGAGTTTCGAGATTTTATCTCAAAGAATAAGCGAGTAAAATCTTTCTTTAGAATGCAGGCTATCGATGTTACTGAAAATTTCATCGTAGATAGAAACTTGAGCGTGACATCGCTTAGTGGAAGAAAAATTGCTGTTATAGGCTGTGGAACAGTTGGTGGATTCGTAGCAGACCTTCTGGTTAAGGCTGGTGCTGGAATGGGCGAGTCAGGATTACTGACCTTATTCGATTCAGACCTCTTTGGAGCTGGCAACCTAGGGAGGCACATACTGGGGGTGCAGTATTTGAATATGCCAAAAGGTAGGGCCATGTCTTCATATTTGAATGAAAAAACATCTTACGGCTTTAAAGTTGAAGGCAGAGCGGACTTAGCGGTTCAACAAACAATAGAGCTCAGAAGTTATGACATGATAGTAGACCTAACGGGGAACGAAAACTTTTCAACATTATTAGCTCATGAGATTCACCGTCTACGGGCAGGTGGGATAGAAATGCCCCCAATTCTACATTTTTGGATAGACGCAGGTGGTCGCGCTATTCGGGGGTTGCTTGATGATGGAAAACATGCATGTTACCGATGTCTTAGGCAGTATGGGAAAGGACGGAATGATTCTGAAGAGCTTCTGGAAAGGTTTCCTTTATATTTAGACTCATCAAAAGAAAATGATCCAGTTGCTGTTCATCGATGTGGTGATAGTTACATACCATTTCCGGCAGGTATGTCTGTAATAGCAGCTGGTCAGCTACAGTCCATCGTTTTAGACTATTTTTCTGGTATGTTAAAAGATACTTTTTATCATTATTCAACCAATCCAGAAATAAAGGTTACTAAGAATAAAAAACTGAATAGGATGGCAGATTGCCCGTGCTGCACGAAAAGGCCGTAGACTACCTGGCAGAGTTACCGAACGGTGGTTATCTAATACTGCCTACTAGAGTGATCGAAACTCTTCAAAAATACAGACAGTTGCAAATAAAGGATGCGGAAGCAGGTGGCGTTCTGGTAGGCATCAGGAGACAGAAATTAGAGGGTAGTACCCCCGTCGGACCAATACACATCCAGCTAACTGACTGTACGGAGCCTCAGGGTGATGATAAGCGAACCAGAACAAGTATTATTCGCAAAAGTTTACATCATCGAATAAGGGTGCTTAAAGCTTGGTTTAGGTCAGAAAAGATTGAGACCTATATGGGTGAGTGGCACACCCATCCTCAGCTAAATGCTTGTCCGTCTACCGAAGACTTATTTCAGTGGAGGAAAAACTTATCAGGCACTGAATGCATTCTTATTATTATCGGCCAGAAAGAAGACTGGATCGCCTGGTGGGATGGAACCGTTGCACACCAGCTTCCAGACTTGTTTGAATCTGATTAATACATGTATGTGTAACCTATTAGGACATTAACTCAAACTTGAGGCGCACTGAGGTGTGCTGATGATTATGGGTAGTGTGTCAGCGGGGTGGGCTTTAGCAAAGCTCGGCCACACACAAAAAAACCGGCGTCTCTCACGAGTGCCGGTTTTTTATTTGCTTAGCCTTTTGCCTCAACCAAAAGGTCAGGGCAGTGGGCTAGTCGCCTCTGGCGCTATCGATTAGATAGCAGTCAGTGGGATCGCTGGGCGAGCCAGGTCTTCAGAAGGCGGAGCAAAAGAAGTCAGGTTGATACCATCAACCGCTGCTTTGTACTCTTCCAGAGTCGGGAAGCGACCCAGGATAGTAGCCAGAACAACCATTGGGGTAGAACCCAGCAGTTGTCGTACTTGATACATGCAGGGCCATTTGGATTTACATCGCCATCAGGTATCATCTGCTAATTCTCAAAGGACGCTTCACCACAGGATAAAGGATAATGTCCGCTTACGAGTTTCAAGACACAGCTGGTAATCGCTATCGCTTGAGCAAGGGCGCTGGCCCCGCGTTTTTTCATCCTGAAAATATCTGCTCCGGGAGCACTCTTCGTGCCGAACTGCTGCTGGATGGCGTTGACAGTCAGGCCGTTGACGGTGGTTTTAATCATTTCTACTTCGACGTTCTTGCGCAGTTGTCTGCCAAGACCTCTAACCCTCGAAAGGCTCTGGCAGATGCATTGGCAGGGAATTACCTGACGCTTGAGCAGATAAATACCGCCTCAGCTATAGATGACTACGTACCCGACGAGCGACCATTCTTAAAAGCGCAGATTCAGGCCGCTCTCGACAGAATCATTGCTGAAGAGCGCCGTGAAGCTGCTATGCACGAGCGTCAGTTATCGAAAGAGAGCTTCGGTAATGTTGCATTGATATATTTGGGAGGCTTTGCGTATCACGCCTATCGCTCAGGAAAGGAGCTTGTACTTTGGTTAAAAGAAGTCAGTGACCTGGTGAACCCGGTGGTTCGAATGGAGCATCGCTTTAAAGCGGCACAAGCTGCCTGGCTTCAGGACAATCTTGCAGACGCCGCGAACGCCTACGCTCAAACTTACGTAGAGGGCGAAAAGCGCGAGCTGGTCGAAGCCCTGGGGTTTGACCCAACCACAATCACGCTCGAACAGCTTGATGAAGCGATGGCCATGGCCAGCCTGATCTGGGATGACCCCAACCTTAAGATGCAATTGACAAAGTTCATCAAAGACTACGCCTCTGCTCAACATAGCATCGAAATGACCGAGGCTCTCGGCGCTGAGGCACTTGGCATTTTGTTGTCGGTTATTCTGGTGGCTTTAACAGCAGGGGCCGCGCTACCTGCTGTGGGTATTAACGCTGTGCGTAAGTTTAAAGTACTGGGTGAGTTGCTGGTTGAATACGCCCGAGTAACGCAAAGAATAGCCCGACAGCAGAAGCGGTTTAGTGGGAAGGGTAAGGGCCCCGGCAAACTAGAGTCGGTAGAGGGAAGTGTCAAGAAAACCGATGCGCATGGTGCGGAGACTGGACAGTTTTCTCGAAGATCTCCTGTGACACCAGAAAAAGTGAACTGGGATGAGTCCGGCCCCGATGGGTTGCAAGTAGAAGACCCAAGAGACTTTCAAGTTGGCAAGCTCATGTATGAAGACCTACTAGCAAGCGGGAAAAGTCCAGACTTAGCACTTACTATTACACGAGAATTACTCGAGTCGGGCGCCGCTGAACCAATCCCCCGTATGTTACCTAAAGGCTCCACGCTGTATAAGGTGGTCCCTAAAAATGGCGGTCCACCTGGAAGAAATTCGCCATACTTCGTCACTAAAGAAACTTTCGATTCTTTACCAGAAAATGCGTCTTTAGCGGGTGATGCTCTAGGATTACCGCAAGTACCAAAAGAATTTGATGTATATACTATCAAAGCAAAAGAAGACTTCACTGTATATGAAAGCACTATTGCACCGTTTGAAGTCAATAACTCAGAATTTATAAGGCATGGTGGAAAAACTCAAACTCTCGTTTTGAACCGGGATAAATTCACAAGCCCTTCATTGGTAAAATAGAATGTCAGATTTAAAGAGAATTAAGTTAGAAGCTAAAACATTGGAAAGTATGCTTTTGGCAAGTAAGAGTAGATTTGCACCAGAAGCATATGAGTCATTAAAACCATACTTTTCAAAAATTGAATCGATGGATCATTACGAACCAATAGGCAAAGTAAGATTGGTCAGGCTATTCATGGAAACAGATCTTAGTGACGATAAAGATCTTTTTGAATGCTATGGGAGGTTTGCAAACCTAGTGGAAGGCATAAATGTATAAATTTTAGTCAGATCTTTGCAATGCCCGGTGAAATAGATACCGCCCCTGCGAATCTAACGAACTGGCCGGATAAATAGCATGACCCCAGAGATGAAAATAACGCTGCTAACCCGAAAATTCTCCAGTATTGAGTATATGCAGGAGCTTGAGCATTACATGGAGCAAGCGATACAGGGATTAATCGATGCACTGGATTACTTTGACCAACATTGCCAACACATCGATATGAGCACCTGGCAGCCCGCCGAGAAACCGGAGGCCTGGAGAGATCGCGCGTTGCCAAACTTCAAAGGTATTCTGTTCTCCATAAGGGAAGGGATTGATAACGCTAAAATAGGCAAGACCTCTACGATCAGGGCAGCAACCGGGAGCATGCAGGGGCTGTCAAAGGATATGGATGGAGGGTGTTCAAAATTCTGTGTCAGCCAAGTCACAAGTCAATATGAGCGTCTAGCCGTCCCTCGAAGTGGATCGACAGCTGAGACAGTGTCAGATTC
>MDTB01195125.1_pt1 | contig 12752 bp, 12 predicted proteins | sample 811161 | NCBI WGS metagenome assembly MDTB01 (sample SAMN05326650, study PRJNA326480) | marine metagenome | isolation source: seawater | place: Mediterranean Sea | collected 2009 | reverse complement strand
TGTATTTTAAACATTATTTCCTTAAATTTAATTGTTTGATGACCTTCTGATAGGACTCAACATTTTTCTTTTTAAGGTAAGCAAGAAGTTTTTTTCGTTTATTAACTGATTTCGTCAAACCCAAAGTTGAATGTTTATCCTTTTTAAATTTTTTAAAATGTTCTGATAATTTTATAATTTTATCAGTAAGTAATCCTATTTGTATCTCAGTTGAGCCAACATCATTTTTATGTATTGCTAATGAATTAATTGTGTCTTTTTTTGTTTTTATCATTCTCTCTATTTTTTTTTATAATCTTTTCAATTTTTTCAGCATATTCAAATGAGTTATCTTCGACAAAAGTGAGCTTAGGAAGAAACTTAATATCTAGCCTTTTTGATAAGGCTTTTCTAACAAGATGCGAGTTCTCCGTCAAGATCCTAACTGTTTCTTTGGTATCAATGCCTCCTAGAGGAATTACGTAGACTCTGGCTGTTTTTAAATCAGGTGTCATTCTTACCTCGGTCACTGTGACAAGTTTTGAGTTAATTAATGGAATTTTTGCCTCATTTCTAATAAATAATTCTCCTAAATTTTGTTTAACAAGCTCACCTACTCTTAATTGCCTTTGACTGAAGTGTCTATGTGTAGATTGATTGCTCACAATTTTAAATTGATCTTTGGATTTCTTCAGATAAGTAAGACTCTATTACATCTTTTTCTTTAAAATCTATAAAATCTTTTAAACTAATTCCACATTCTAAGCCTGTCCCAACCTCTTTAACTTGATTTTTTTCTCTAAAAATTGATAAAATTTCACCACTATATACCACAACGCCGTCTCTAATAATTCTAGCTTTGGACTTACTTTTTATTTCACCACTTATCACTTTTGATCCAGCAATCTTACCAGCTGAAGAAACTTTAAAAACTTTTTGAATTTCTGCGCTTCCAAGTACTGTTTCTTTTACATCAGGCTCAAGTAGACCGGATAAAGATTTTTCAACATAATCCAATGCTTCATAAATAATATTAAAATACTTAATTTCAATTTTTTGTTCTTCTGCTAATTTTTTTGCTTCTCTATTCGGTTTTACATTAAAACCAATTAAAATAGCATTTGATGCTTTTGCTAAAGAAACATCTGTTTCATTTATCATTCCAATGTCTGATAAAATAATCTTAGCTTCAACTTCTTTATGTTCAATTTTATTTATAGCCATTTTTAAAGCCTCGCTAGAACCTTGAACATCAGATTTAACTATTATGTTTAACTCATCTTTAACTTTTGTTTCTTCAAAAAGGGTTGTTTTATCTTGAGCAAGAGTTTTATTTTTCGCATTATCATTTTTTCTAAACTCAGTAAGTTCTTTGGCTTCATTTTCATCTTTTGTTACAACAAATTCAGCGCCTGCGTATGCAGAACTGTTCATGCCAAGTATTTCGACGGGCATAGATGGAAATGCCTCGCTAACAATTTTTCCTTCATAATTAATCATCGCTCTAATTTTTCCCCAAGTATCTCCACAAACAAAATAATCACCTTTTTTTAATTTTCCATTACTTATTAAGATAGTTGAAACAGGTCCTTTTCCTTTATCAATTTTAGACTCTATAACTACTCCTCTTGCTTTATCGCTATAAGAGGCTTTCAAATCTAAAATTTCAGATTGCAAAAGAATGCTTTCTTTAAGTTTATCTAGATTTATTTTTTTTAATGCTGATACCTCTACAAACAACGTGTCTCCGCTCAAATCTTCAGCAATTAATTCGTACTGCATCATTTCATTTTTTATCTTGCTTATATTTTTTTCAGGTAAATCGCATTTATTAATAGCAACAATAATTGGAACTTTTGCAGCTTTAGCATGATTAATAGCTTCAACTGTTTGAGGTTTTATTCCATCATTAGCAGCTACAACTAAAACTACTATATCGGTAATTTTTGACCCTCTCGCTCTCATTTCTGTAAAGGCTGCGTGACCAGGAGTATCGATAAAGGTGATTAACTTATTATTTTCTGTTCTAACTTGATAAGCACCTATATGCTGGGTAATTCCTCCATGCTCACCCGAAACAACATTTGAGTCTCTTAATGAGTCGAGCAGAGAGGTTTTTCCATGATCTACATGCCCCATTATTGTTACCACCGGTGGTCTATTTTTTACTTCACCTTCAAATTTTTCTTCAGATTTATTTTTTGCGATCGAAGGTTTTTCTTCAATTATTGGACTATGACCAAATTCTTTAACAATATATTCAGCTGTATCTTTATCAATATTGTGATTGATAGTTGCTACTACCTTCATATTAAATAAAAATTTTATAATATCGCTTGATTTTTCAGCCATCCTATTTGAAAGTTCTTGAATTGTAATCTGTTCAGGTATTTTTACTTCTCTTATAACTTTTTTGAATTCTTTCTTTTCTTCGCTATCTGGTTTTTTCTTTTCCTTAAGTCTAGCTCTTTTAACCGATGCCAAACTTCTTTGTTTTATCTCTATTTCTTCTACATTTAGAGCTCTAGACACTGTTAATTTAAAATCACGTTTGTCTACAGGCCCTTTAAGTTTTAACTTACTTTTACCAGCTGGTTTATTGTCTTTTTTAATGAAATCTTTTGTTGCTTGTTGTTCAATGAACTTTCTTGCAAAGTTTTTTTTCTTAGTATCAGGATTAAAATTTGTATTAGGCGTTGAAGGAGCTTTATTAAAAGGTTTGTTAGCTCTATAAGGTTTTTTTTTCTCTACAGAAAATGATTTTTTACTAGAACTGGAGATAGATGTCGTATCAATTTTCTTTTTTAAGTTAGATGAAATCGTAAGTGTTTTTTTTTTATCTTTGTCCATAACATTATTTGTACACAATCTCTCTAGCTGCCATAATCAAATCATCAGCTTCTTTTCTAGATAAAGAAAATTCTTCTAGATAACCGTCAATCCTAATTTTTTTTCCTTTAATTTCGTCGTATCCTCCAATTAATTCGTCTGATGAAAGATCTGCAAAATCATTAATTTTTTTTATATTTTTTTGACCTAAAATTACTAACATACCTTGAGTCATGCCTTTAAGATTTATTAATTTTTCATCTACACCTAACTCTTTAAGTTTTAGTGCTACCGCCTCTTTTTCTTTTATCAGAGTTTCTTTTGATCTGGTTATAAGCTCTTTTGCTGTTTCCTCATCAATCGCATCGATTTTTGAAATATCTTCAGGTTTCGACTGTGCTATTTCATCTATTGATATAAATCCTTCTGAAATTAAAAGTTGACCTAAAGTTTCATCAACTTCTAAATTTTTAATTAAAGTTTCAGTTCTTTCCTTAAACTCAGCTTGTCTTCTCTCGGAGTCTTCTTTATCAGTAAGTATGTCTATTTCGTAATTAGTTAATTTGGAAGCCAGTCTTACGTTCTGCCCTCTTCTACCAATTGCTTTACTAAGGTTTTCTTCTGTCAAGATAATATCAATCCTTTTATTATCTTGATCAATAAGCACTCTCTGAATTTCTGCCGGAGATAGAGACTCAGAGATTAAAGTTGGTAAATCTTCTGTCCATTTTATTATATCTATTTTTTCACCATGAAGTTCATTAACTATTGTTTGAACTCTGCTTCCTCTCATACCAACACAGGCACCCACTGGATCAATTGATGAGTCTTGGGAATGCACACAAATTTTAGCCCTACTTCCTGGGTCTCTGGCTACAGATTTAATTTCAATTGTTCCTTCATAAATTTCAGGAACTTCTTGAAAAAATAACTTTGCAAGAAATTGAGGGTGAGCTCTTGATAAAAATATTTGATGACCTTTTAACTCTTTTCTTACCTCATAACAGTAAGCTTTAACACGATCTCCTGTTTTTAAAATTTCCCTTGGTATTAATTCATCTTTTTTTATTACTCCCTCAGCTTTTCCCAAATCCACAATTACGTTTCCATATTCTAATCTTTTTATTATTCCACTTAAGATTTGCTCTTGCTTATCTATAAAATCCTCAAATTGTCTATTCTTTTCTGCTTCTCGTACTCTACTGCTAATTACTTGTTTTGCACTTTGTGCAGCTATACGTCCAAAATCTATTTGGGGTAACTCTTCAAAAATTTTTTCACCTACTTTTAGATCTTTATTATTAGGATTTGTTTTCTTTGCCTCTTCTAAAGTAATTTGTCTCGCAGAGTCTTCGACCTTTTCCACTATATCTAAGACCTTTTGAATTTTTATATTTCCACTTTCTCTATCAATGATAACTTCAATATTATTATCATTTCCAAATTTTGTAAGTGCAGCTTTTTGGATTGCGCTTTCCATCGATCCGATCACTAATTCTTTATCAATCGATTTTTCGTTAGCAACAGCCTCGACTATTCTTAGTAATTCTAATTTATCTAATCCTCTATTTAACATTTTATTGCCCCTAAAAAAAAATGGGCAAATGCCCATTTTGAAAGTTCAATTATTTATATGTTTTCTAAAAGAAAATTATGGTTTTTTCAAGATTACAATTTAAATAAATCGGTTTTATCTGTTTTTTCCCAAGTAAATTCACCTTTATTTGTAGGCTTCCTGCCAAAATGACCATATGCTGAAGTAATTTCGTATATAGGGTTGTTAAGTTTTAACATTTCTCGTATCCCTCTTGGTGATAAGTCAAAATTTTTTTCTATTATATTTTTTACTTCATCAACTTTTGCTTCATCACCATTACCGAGCTTAATAAAAATTGATAAAGGTTTTGATACCCCAATGGCGTAAGCTAATTGTATTAAACATTTTTCAGAAATACCAGCAGCAACAATATTTTTTGCAAGATACCTTGATGCATAAGCAGCAGATCTATCAACTTTTGTTGGATCTTTGCCAGAGAATGCACCGCCGCCGTGTGGTGCTGCACCCCCATAAGTATCAACTATAATTTTCCTTCCAGTCAAACCAGTATCGCCATCGGGTCCCCCAATAATAAACTGTCCTGTAGGATTAATATAAATTTCTTTGGGATTTAGGTCTGTGAGATAGTTTGCTGGTATTGATTTTTTTATATAAGGTACAATTGTTTCTCTAACTTTTTCTTGATTTAGGTCTTTCGAATGCTGTGTTGATATCACAACTGATGTGACCTTTACTGGCTTTTCATTTTCATACAACATTGTTACTTGGCTTTTAGAATCTGGTTCGATTCCTTTTAATATTCCTTTTTTTCTATCTTCAGCCATTAATCTTAAAATTTTGTGCGAGAAATGTATTGGTGCCGGCATTAACTCTTCTGTTTCATTACATGCAAACCCAAACATAATTCCTTGGTCACCTGCCCCTTCATCTTTATTGTCTCTTGAGTCAACTCCTATCGCAATATCTGCCGACTGTTCGTGAAGAAATGTTTCAATATTTACAGTTTTCCAGCTAAAACCATCTTGATCATAGCCAATATCTTTAATGCAATTCCTGACTTTTGTTGTTATTTCTTCCTTATCTATTTTTGGGCCTCTTGTTTCACCAGCTAAAACAACTTTATTTGTTGTAGTTAAAGTTTCGCAAGCTACCCTTGAAACTGGGTCTTTTGATAAATAAGAGTCAACAACCATATCTGAAATTCTGTCGCAAACTTTATCTGGGTGTCCCTCAGAAACTGACTCGCTTGTAAATAGATATTTTTTATTTTTCATTTTGTTTTTTGTAAATATAAAAGAATAAAAGATATGTAATTAAAAGTATAAAAAAGATCAAATCATTTTTGATTTTATTAGATTTTATTAACGGTACTTTAAATTCTATATTTCCAGCCTCGTTTCTGTTTAATTTTTTAACAATATTGCCTTTATTGTCTATAATTGCGCTTACTCCTTGATTTGCAGACCTAAGTAAAAATGTATCACTCTCTATAGCCCTAAATATTGATTTGGCCAAATGTTGATCTGGTCCTATAGATTTACCAAACCATCCATCTTCAGATATATTTATAATCAAATTAGTATTTTTATCGGATTTTTGTACTAAATCTGGAAATATTATTTCATAACATATCAAAGGTAAAATATTTAAATTACCAATCCTAAGATTATTATTTTCTATTCCTTTTAAAAAAGACCCGTGTCCCTCTGTGATTTTTTTCAAACCAAACTTATTAAGTATATTTTCGAAAGGCAAAAACTCTCCAAATGGAACAAGCTTTCTTTTATTATAACTTTGAATTACCTCAAACTTATTATTTATAATTAATATACTGTTGTAAAATTTTCCTGAGTCCGTATCTAATTTATTTATACCAAATACTATGAAATGATTTTTTGAAAAATTATTTAATATCAATTCTTTAAAAGATAAAATTTGATCATAGCTATAACCACTGAAGACACCTTCAGGCCAAATAAATAAGGTTTTCTCCTCTTCAATTGGATCGCTATATCTTATTATTTTTTTAAATCTATCCTCGATCTCTTGAATATTTAATCCATATTCTAAATCAAAATTTGGAGATATTATCTTTACATAAGTTTTTTGATCAACACTTGCTAGATATTCTTTATTTTTATTAATCTTATAATTTCCATAAATATAAAGACATAAAATAATAAAAAAAATAAACACAAAATTAAGTATTTTATGTATTTTACTGATCTTAAAAAAAATTATTATCGGAAGTGTAAAAAAAGTAATAACAAAAAGATTATAAGAAAATAATCCTATTACATTTATTATTTGCAGTAATTCAGTAAATGAGGTTGTGCTATAGGCCCACAAATTCCATGGAAATCCTGTAAGCACTTTAGCTCTCAGATAATCAGAGAAGGCTAAACTAGCTGAAAATACTATTAATGAGGTGTAATCTAGTTTTAAATAAGGGCCAATAAAAAATACTGGTAAACCTATAAATAAACTTAAAAATAAAGGAACAAATATTAGTGCAAATGGTATTAAAAATTTAAAATTTTCATCGAATGTAAGAGAATTAGTTATCCATGATATTCCGCTTAAATAAAAACCAAAGCCAAAAATTATTCCAAATACTAATAAATTTTTCCTATGTGGTTTTTTTCGATAAAGAGACTTTGATTTTTTATTTATAAAAACTATTAAGTAAAAAAAAAATGGAAAAATTATAAAATTTATCATTGTGAAATTAAATGGTTCGAAGGATAAAGTTGTAAGTGAACCAAAAGCTAAAGGTAAAATATATAAAGTTAACAAACGACTGTTTAAAAATTTTTCAATCATTAGCAAAATCAAAAAATCTTTTTTCTATTTTCCTCATTTTTTTGAAATCTTTATCTCTTTTATGTTCATAACCAAATAAATGAACCAGTCCATGTATCCATAAATGATCAAATTCTTTTTTAAATAATTTTTTTTCATTTCTTTCTTTTATTTTATTTAGATTAATAATTATATCTCCTAAATAAATCTCTTTTTCTTTTTGCAAAATTTTTTTTAATTTCTTTTTAGTTTGAAATGGAAAAGATAATATGTCTGTAGCTTTATTTTTTTTTCTAAATTTTCTGTTAAGAGATTTTATTTCTTTATTACCTGATAACAATAAAGTGCAAAATATATTTTTTTTTTTGAATTTTCTTTCTTTTAAATTTATTTTATTGATTTTTTGATCTAAATAATTATTTGGTTTTTTTATATAATCTAACCAATTACTATTGTTCGTAATTACATTAATTTTTATCATTAATGCTTTTATTTTGATAAGCTTTAATGATTTTAGTAACTAATGGATGTCTCACTACATCATTGTGATCAAATTCAATTATTTTTATTTCCTTAAGATCTTTAAGAATATTTTGTGATTTAGTTAAACCTGAATCTCGCTTATTGATCAAATCTACTTGACTTGGGTCGCCATTAACAACTAGTTTAGAATTTTCACCTATCCTTGTTAAAAACATTTTTATTTGTGTTTCGGTTGCATTTTGTGCTTCGTCTAAAATTGCAAAACAATTTTTAAGAGTTCTACCTCTCATAAAAGCTAATGGAGCTATTTCTATTTCGCCTGTTTCAATTTTTTTATCTATTTTATCTACCCCAAAGAGCTCATAAAGAGCATCGTATAAAGGTCTTAAATATGGATCTACCTTTTCTTTCATATCGCCTGGTAAAAAACCTAACTTTTCACCAGCCTCTACTGCTGGTCTTGATAAAATTACTCTATCAATTTTTTTTTCCATTAATAATGTAACTGCAACAGATACAGCTAAAAAACTTTTTCCAGTTCCTGCTGGCCCGAGAGACATTATAATATCATTTTCTTTCAAGGCTTTAATATACTCTGATTGTTTTTCAGAGCGTGCAATGACTGATTTTTTTGGAGTTTTAATTATTTGCTTAAAACTCTTTACGTTAGATTCTTCTATCTCAATATTTTTTTTCACTGATAAAACTATATCCTCATTTTCGATAATATTCGTTAAAAAATATTTATTCATTAAAAATTTGATAGCATCACAAAATATTGATAATTTTTCTTGATCTCCCTTACAGGTTATAGAATTTCCTCTAAAATATACATTTGTATTAGTATACTTAGATAGATTTTTTAAATTCTGATCGAATTGACCAACGATTGCCATTAGCATGTCGTTATCGTTAATTGATATGTTTACAGTTTCTTTATCAATTTTTTTTATTATTAAATTTTGTTCAAGTTTACTTATTTCAGACATTTAATTAAGCAGCATAATTAGTTTGATTTATATTTGAAGTTATTTCTCCAAATAATGTATTTTGATTTCCTTTTAAAATTTTTACATATTTGATTTGACCTGTTAGATCATTATTGCTCTCCACAATCACGGAATTAAAATATTCGTCACGGCCAAAATATCTATCTCCACTTTTCATCTTATTTTCAAATAATACTTTTGATGTTTTGTTCAATAACTTTTTTCTATAATTTGTTTTTATATTTTCTGCCACACTTTGAAACTCTAATAATCTTGTTTTTGCAATTTTTTCATCTATTTTTTTTAAATTAAAAGCTGGCGTTCCTGGTCTTGCACTAAATACAAAGGAAAAAGAATTTATAAATCCAATTTTGCTCAACAATTTTATTGTTTTTTTAAAATCATCATTTGTTTCGCCTGGATATCCAATTATAAAATCACTTGAAAATTTAATGCCAGGTTTCACTTCAATTAATTTTTCAATTATCTCTAAATATTCTTGAACAGTATGTTTTCTATTCATCGCCTCTAATATTTTATCTGATCCGCTTTGAACGGGAAGATGGATTAATGGCATTAATTTGTCACATTTTTTATGAACATCGATTAAGTCCTCAGAAAAATCTGTTGGGTGTGATGTGGTGTATCTAATTCTTTTTAAATCTTTTATTTTTGAAATTTCTAAAATCAAATCTGAAAGTTTTTTATTTTCAAACTTGTAAGCATTGACATTTTGTCCTAGTAAATTTATTTCTTTTGCTCCATTTCTTACTAGATGACTAGCTTCTTCAACTATTTCTTTTATTGACCTTGAATATTCTGGGCCTCTCGTATAAGGAACAACACAAAATTTACAAAATTTGTCACAACCTTCCTGTATTGTTAAAAAAGAAGATATTGCACTATCTGAATTTTTAATTGTGTTTAAACAATCAAATTTTTCTATTACGTCAAATTCAGTGAAATTAAATGTTATAGTTTTATTCTCTAATTTTAAAATCATATCATTAATTTGATGATAAGATTGCGGACCAATCACGGCATCGATATATTTTTCTTTTTTCAGAATAATGTCTCCTTCTGCTTGAGCCACACATCCTGCTATCAATACAATAGGTTTTATTCTATTTCTGAAAGTTTTTTTTAACCTTCCTATTTCATGATAAACCTTCTCAGTAGCTTTTTCTCTTATATGACAAGTGTTTAAAATATAGCAGTTAGTTTCAGATAAATTTTCAGTAGGTAAATAATTAATTTTTTTTGTAAAATCTAAAATACGGTTACTATCGTATTCATTCATTTGGCATCCCAGTGTTTTAATGAAAATTCTTTTTTGCAAATTATTTTTTTATTTTCGAACCATAAAGTTCTAGTTTATGATCAACTAATTTATAACCTAATTTTTTTGCAACCTCATTTTGAAGTTTTTCTATTTCTTTATCAACAAATTCAATAATTTCACCACTATTTATATCAATTAAGTGATCGTGATGTTCGTCAGGAGATTGTTCGTACCTTGCTTTACCTCCTTTAAAATCATGTTTCTCTAATATTCCTGCTTCCTCAAAAAGCTTCACTGTGCGATATACAGTTGCGATACTTATTTTTTTGTCAATACTGATTACTCTTTTATGTAATTCATCCACATCTGGGTGGTCTTTAGACTCAGACATAACTTGAGCTATAACTTTTCTTTGATCAGTAAGTCTAACTCCTTTGTTTTTACATTTTTGCTCTATTAAGGTCATATATTAATTTAACTTAAATATATGGGTTTAATCAAATTTTTTTGTATTAATCTCTTTTTTATCAAAAGTTCAATATTAGTAAGGTTAAATTGACCAAGATCCTGGTTTTTAAATCCAAATATATTAATTTTCTTTGAAATTTTAATTCCTTTTGCCACAGCTAAGGAAATTCTTATCGAGGAAAAGCTGCCAGGACCATAATTTACAAGAATGGAGAATTTTTCATCAAGATTTACTTTGTGTTTTTTTATTAGATTTAATATGTTTAATACCAATAGATCATTATTATTTATTTTTTTATTAAAATCATGAGTATAAAACTTATCACCAACCCTTAAACCGATTTTATCATCCTGTCCTATGCAGTTCAAAATTAAAAAATCATTTATCATAAGTATAATTATATTTATTTTTATTTCTCAAGGTAGTTTGTATTCAAAAGTTATTAAACACAACATAAAAGATTATGGGATTATATCTCTAATGTATCACAGGTTTGAAGAAAACAAATACCCTTCAACAAATATTAGAATAAGTGATTTTGTTAAACATATTCGCATACTCGAGGAAAGCAACATTCAATTTATAAATCCTAAAAATTTTGAAAATGAATTAAAAGATAATAAATTGCAAAGAAAAGTATTATTAACTATAGATGATGGTTTTTTATCATTTTATCAAAATGCATGGCCAATCCTTAAAAAGAAAAAAATACCATTTATCTTGTTCGTAAGTACAAGAGAAGTAGGTGTTTTCAATTATATGACTTGGGATCAGATAAGAGAAATAGCTAGTGAAGATTTTGTTGAAATAGGCAATCATAGTCATACTCATGAATATCTTGTTGATGAAAATAGAAAATTTATTGAGGATGATATAAAAAAATCAATAGCTATCTTTAAAAAAGAATTAGGAAAAAACTCTGATTTTTTTTCTTATCCATTCGGAGAATATAGTTTAGAATTTAAAGATATTATAAGATCTTTTGGATTTAAATACGCTTTTGGTCAACATTCGGGCGTGATAGATGAAACTAAAGATCTTTATGAATTACCCAGATTTCCGATTAATGAAAAATATGGTGAAATTAAAAGATTTAATTCTTTGACTAAAACATTGCCATTTAAATATAAAAATATTACTCCCGATGAAAAATATTTATTACAAGCTAAAAATCCTCCAAAAGTGATAATAGAATTTCATGAAAATATTAATGATCTTAAATCACTGGGATGCTATTCAAATGAGGGAAATAAATGGAGGCAGTCTGATATTGAATTTAAAAATGATGTTATTATGCAGATTAATATAAGCGAAAAATTTGTTGGCGAGAGAGGTAGAATTAATTGTTCATTAAGAGACCCAAGTGGATTTTGGCGATGGCTAGGTATACAATTTGTTATAAGTGATAAATAGATTAAGAACTAAGTTCAATTTTTTTAACTGAATTAAATAACTTTACTGTTTCAAAATCTGTAAGTCTGTTTTGTCTAATGATTTGATTAAGTATTTTTGTATATTCAGATCCAGTCTGAGCATAGTTATTTAGTGTTTCGGTTAATTCTAAACCAGCAATTTTCCTATTTTTTTCTCTTAAAATTGATCTCTTTTGTCGAAATTTCGAGTAACTTTTATGCGTGTTTAAATTGTTTTGATATGCTTTAACAGAAGCTCTTAAAATTGGAAATTTTAATATTTTGTGATTTTTATTACTTTCTCTGTCCAAAGGAGCTATTCCTTGACCGCTCCAAGTCCATTGTCCGAAAATTGCGTTTCCCTCTAGAGCAAATCTTGATGTGCCCCATCCGCTTTCTTTTGCTGCTTGCGCTAACGCGATAGAGGTCGGGATTATATCCATCCTGACAATTAATTCTTCTAAGTCACCTTTCTTAACTTTATATTCTAACAATTTTTGTCGAAGCCATTGTTTTTCTAGATCAGTGGTAAATTTTTTTCCAGATAAAGTTATTAATTTCTCTCTATCTGCAAGGATTCTTTCATTCTCTGCTACAATTAAAGGTAATACAATTTTAATAAATGTTTCTTTTTTTAATTTAGTGCTGCCTAACTCATCAAGATCTCTTGGAAATTGAGTAAAATAAATTGGCTTAACTAACTTTTGAGATCGAACTTTACCTAAATCATACTCAACATCTTTAAATAAATTCAAAACTGTCTCTGTTTTTAAATTTAAATTAGGTAAAACAACTTCATCTACGCTTCTTCGCTTTACTTCTAGTTTTGTTTTTTCTTTATTTTTATTTTCTTTTTTAATTTCTGGTTTTTTTACCTCTTTTTTAATTTCTGGTTTTTTTACCTCTTTTTTAATTTCTGGTTTTTTTACCTCTTTTTTAATTTCTGGTT
>MDTB01090704.1_pt1 | contig 12752 bp, 10 predicted proteins | sample 811161 | NCBI WGS metagenome assembly MDTB01 (sample SAMN05326650, study PRJNA326480) | marine metagenome | isolation source: seawater | place: Mediterranean Sea | collected 2009 | reverse complement strand
TTGTAATATTTATTTGAGAAGAATAAGCCATAATTAATTCTTCCATTAGTTTTTTACTTGCACCCATTAAATTTACTGGATTAGCAGCTTTATCGGTTGAAACACAAAAAAAATGTTCTGGAGGATATTGTAGCAATAAATCTAATAAATTTCTGGCCTGTAATAAATTATTTTCAATCATTGCTTGAATTGAAAAAACATCTTTTTCACTTCTTACATGCTTATGTGCAGCAAAGTTTGCAACGATATTAAAAGGACCATGATTTATAAATAATTTACTAAATACTTTATGACCGAAATTAATTGGATAGGTAATAAAATCATTAGGAATATTAAATTCAGAAGAACTTCTCAAATCTCTAACAAGTTCCGTTAATCCATTCTCATTAATATCAACAACAACTAATTTTGATGGTTTAAACTTTAATAGAGCTTTAATATATGATGATCCAATTGTTCCAGCCCCTCCAATAACTAAGACACTTTTATCGTTAATTTTATTCTTTAAACTAGATATATTAATTGACAGATCTTCCTTAAATAAAGAAACCGATCTTCTAGTTACAAATCTTGAAATAAAATCATTAATATTTACATTTATCATAATCAATATTTAATTTAAAAGCTTACAAAAATTATCAATTATTTTCTTTTTTTTGAAGTTAGCTTCATAATATCTTCTAGAGTTTTTACCTAATTCTAAAAGTTTTTTTGTATCAAGGTTAGACGCAAAATTTAAATTTTTAGCTAAATTCTTAAAATCTGCTGAATTAGCACAAAATCCACAATTGGCATCTTTAATTATTTTGTTACCCTCACCATTTAACATTGTTGCAATTGGTTTTGACGAGGCCATATATGACTGAACCTTTCCAGGCATAGTTAATGAAAAAATATATTCATCTGTTAAAGAAACTAAAGTTACATGAGCATGACAAAAAAAATGAGGCATTTCGCTTAATGGATAAGAACCTAATAATCTAACTCTATGGTTTAATTTTTTTTTATCAATTCTATTTTTAAACCAATTAAATTTTCTTCCTGAGCCCAAAAAAACCCAATTAATTTTATCTTCAGTTAATTCAATTGCTTTCAAAATGTTTGGCAAGTCTTGAGCTTGTCCTAAGTTTCCAGCAAACATAACTGTGAAACCCGATGGTATTAAATTTTTATATTTTTTTAAATCAATATTCTCTTTATCGTCAAAAATATCTTCAGCCCAATTTGGCATAAAATGAATTTTATTTTTAATAACATTTTTTTTTGTTATTGATTTCTGGAAACCTCGATTAGATATTAGGATTTTATCACAGAATGAATATATAATTTTAACTAATTTATTTAAAAAGCAGTTTAATAATTTTAAATCTTTTTTTATTATTGCCTTTACACTTTCAGGCCATAGATCTTGAACCCACACAAATAACTTTTTTCTAAATTTAATTTTAGCAATGATTGCCGGAATTACAGATATTATTGGAGAGTAGTTTACTGAAAATATATTTTGATATTTACCTTTTTTAAATAAAATATATAATGAAGCAACTAATGAATATGAAATATAATTTAAAGAAAGTGTTAAATAATTAGCTCCTCTTGGGATAATTGGAACCCTAATTATATTAATACCTGAGTAACTTTCTTTGGAAAATTTAAAATTATATCCATCATAAAATTTACCATCAGGATAGTTTGGTTGGCCAGTTAAAATATCTACCATATATCCTCTTTTAACTAGTTCTATTGCTAAATCATTAATTCTAAAATTTTCTGGCCAAAAATATTGAGTTACTATTAATATTTTCATTTGATTTTATAATGTGGATATAAAATACTTTCTTGTTTGATATGCTTAATCATTTCTTTAACCATGATATCATAGGTGGGTATAGAATAGTTAATTTCCTTTCTTGTGTCAGAAAAACTTTTATTAGAAAATGATGTTTCAAATTCATTAATTTTAATATTTTTCATTGAGTGTTTATTAATAATTAACAACAAATTATATTTACTAATTTTTACTCCATTAGTTAAATTATATAAGCCTGTTATATTATTTTCAACAGCCCACAATACTGCTTTAGCTAATTCTAAGGTTGAAATTCCTGACCAAAATACATTACTATAGCCATTTATAACTTTCTTTTGTTGCATGAACCAATTAAACAATTCTTCTCCATCTGACTTTAATTCTGGACCTATAACTGAGGTCCTTAAGGTTAAATTTTTATCGTTATTGATTTCACCTAATCCTTTAGTTCTAGAATAATTTCCAAGACCATCTTTTTCATCTAACTCAGTATAAAATTCAGATTTCTTACCAGAGTAGACACAATCAGTTGATATATGAATCAATTTAAATTTTAAATTGAATGAAAGTTCATTTAAAAGATGTGGAAATAAAGCATTAAGATAAATAGATTTTTTAATATTATTATTTGACTCATTTATTAAAATACCAATACAATTAATTACAAAATCTGGCTTAATTTTTTTAATGTAATTTTTAATCTTATCAAAATATTGCGCGTCAATTATTGTAGTTTGAGCATCAAATTTTCTTGATCCAGATAAATTATGTAGTATATAGGTATTAGATTTTTTTATGAACTTACATATCATATGACCTATCATTCCAGATGAACCTAAAACAATTATTTTTTTTTTAGAGTTCACTTTTTCCACACAGTTCTATTTATGTAGTCAGTATAACTTAAAATTGCTCTAACAACTTTTATTGAAAAATTATCAACATCATAATCGTTGACAATTTTTGTTATCCCTCTTTTGTTTGAATTAAATTGTGTAACTACAATGTTTATTGATTGTAATATTCTCTCTTTTTTTAAGCCTGTCATAATTAAAACACCTTCATCCATACCTTCAGGTCTTTCATGCGCTTGTCTTATAGTAATTGAAGGAAAATTCAAAATAGATGATTCTTCAGTAATTGTTCCACTATCAGATATTACACAAAAAGCGTTTTTTTGCATTTTATTATAATCAAAAAAACCCATAGGTTTTAAAAACTGAATTAAAGGGTTTAAATCTGATCTTTTTAAATGCTCTAATTTAATTTTAGTTCTAGGATGTGTTGACACTATAATTGGAAAGTTATATTTTTCAGCTATTGCATTTAATGAATCTAACAAATCATTAAAATTCTCAGGAGAATCAACATTCTCCTCTCTATGACAACTAACAATAAAATATTCTTTTTTATTTAAAGACAACTCCTTTAAAATATTTGATTTATCTATTTCTTTAGAATGAAAATCTAAAACTTCTTTCATAGGAGAGCCAGGCTTAATAATTGTTTCTGGCCTTATACCTTCTGAAATAAGATAACGTCTTGCATGCTCTGTTAAAGGAAAATTAATATCACTTAAATGATCTAGAACTTTTCTGTTTAATTCTTCTGGAACTCTTTGATCAAAACATCTATTTCCTGCTTCAAAATGAAAGACTGGTATTTTTCTTCTTTTAGCTGAAATTACTGATAAACAGCTATTTGTATCGCCATAAAGTAATACGGCGTCGGGTTTTTCTTTTTCAAAAATATCGTCTGATTTAGAGATTATATTTCCTATAGTATAAGCAACATTTTTACCAGCTGCATTCATAAAATGATCAGGTTTTTTAACATTTAAATTCTCAAAAAAAATCTCATTTAGTTCATAATCATAATTTTGTCCTGTATGTACTAATACATGGTCTACGAATTTTTCCAATTCTGCAATTACTCTACTTAATTTTATAATTTCTGGGCGAGTGCCAACTATTGTCATTACTTTCATTTTCTTTTTTAATTTATTAATTCTCTTTTTACAACATCTAATTTTAGTAATTTATCCTTTATTAATTCAACAGATAACCTTTTTGTATTATGAGAATTATAATCCTCTATTTTTTCATTAATAACATTTCCATTATCAAAAAAATTCTCATAGTTTAAATCTCTATTGTCAGCGGGGATTCTATAAAATTTTTCTAAGTCCTGTGCTTTAAACATTTCTTCTCGTGTACATAAAGTTTCATATAATTTTTCACCATGCCTTGTGCCAATCACTTCAATCTTATTTTTAGATTTGAACAACTCTTTCAGGGCTATGGCTAAATCATTTATAGTTGAGGCAGGAGATTTTTGAACGAAAGTATCACCTTGTTTAGCATTTTTAAAAGCATACAAAACTAATTCTACTGCCTCATCTAATGACATTAAAAATCTTGTCATTTTAGGATCAGTAACTGTAATAGGTTTATTTGCTTTAATTAAACTAATAAAATGTGGAATTACCGAGCCTCGAGAAGCCATAACATTTCCATATCTTGTAACAGAAATTAATGTTTTATTTTCTTCAATATTCCTTGATGCAGCTATCGCAACTTTTTCCATTAAAGCTTTACTAATACCCATTGCATTAATGGGGTAAGCCGCTTTATCGGTGCTAAGACATACAACCTTTTTAACATTATTTTTAATAGCAGCTTTAATTACATTATCCGTGCCTATGACATTAGTTAATGTAGCTTCAAGAGGAAAAAATTCACAAGAAGGCACCTGTTTTAAAGCAGCTGCCTGAAATACAAAATCGACATTTCTCATAGCTAAATCAATACTTTCAAAATTTCTTACATCACCTATATAGAATTTAATTTTTGAATTATTGTAAGTAACTCGCATGTCATGTTGTTTTTTTTCATCTCTAGAAAAAATTCTTATTTCTTTTAACTCAGAATTTAAAAGTTTATTTAGTACAGCATTTCCAAAAGAACCTGTTCCTCCCGTTATCAGTAAAGTTTTATTTTTAAACATATTTTAATATAATATTTTTAATTTATAATTATAGAATTTACCATTTCTTTTAATCTATTTTTAATAATGATTTCAGATGGGATTTTACAATACTTGTCATGTTCTTTCATAGTTTTAAAAATTGAATTTGTATTTAATGGGTTAAATGTGCCTGATGGCAAGATAACTTCAAAAACATATGGAAGATTAGATGCTAATACAGGCAAGCCAAATTGAACAGCCTCAACTAAACCCAAACCAAAACTTTCATAACTACTTGGAAAAATAAACACATCCGCTTTATCATACTCTTCTATCAACATTTTTTTATCAATTAATCCTTTATTATGAATGTTTATACCTTTCCTAGTACAATTTTGAATCAGATGAACTAATTCTGAATAATTTTTTGAAACTGTTAAAGTCAGAGAGCTTGATTTATATATTTTACTATAATTGATGAAGGCATTTATTAAGTTTTTATGATTTTTATAATCTTCACCGGTACTTACGTACAAAAATTTAATTCCTTTATTTGGATCAATTTTATTTTTTTTAGTTGATTTGGATTTAAATTTTTTGAAGAAAGGATAAATGTATATAGTTTTTTCAGTATCAAGATAATTTTGTAAAATGTTTTTTACTGAATAAGTTTGAACAATCCAAAAATCTGAATTTTTTGAAAACCAATTAAATATAAATCTTTTTAAATACCATTTTACGGATATAAATGTTTTTTGAGAAAGTAAAACATTTTGAAAATATGTATAGACATTTCCTTTTAAGTTTATAGGAGGAGGAAAGTTTCCAAAACATAAAATTTTATTGAACTTATTCCCATTTAAAACATAAAATAAAAATCTGTTCATCAGAGTTCCTTTTAAATATTTGATTTCATGCTTATTTGAAATTTTTGGGTGATTATTTGCTATCCTATAATCAAGCAAGTAAAATAATTTGAGATTTTGTTTTTCTAGTTCCTCAATTAAAAGATCTAAAAGCATTTTACCACCAGTTCTATTTATATAAACTGCATCAATTAAAATCATTTTTTATTAATCTAATAAGTTAAATGAGACCTATAATTTTTGCCAAATAAGAATTTTAAAACTTTATTAATATACATGTTAAATTTTATCAATCTTATTTGTTTTTTTCGTAAAGATTCTATTCTTTTAAAATTGTGATAGAAAGTTTTTTTTAAATTTTTATCTAGTTTTTCGAAAACTATCTGAATTAAATCAAACCTATTGTAGATTAACAAAATTGCAAGATATCTTGATAAAGTTTCTGAATTAAAACTTTTAGAAGTGATAACACTTTCGGGTGTTTTTAGAAATAATGCATCTCCGAAAGTACATTGACCAATTCCAGAATAAGTATTGTCTCTTTCCCATCTTGTAAGATTAACGAAATCCATAAAAATAAAATCATTATTTTTTAAGAAATCAGAAATATGAGAAAACAAAGGCTGATTTGAATAAATTAAAGCAAATTCAACCTCTACCTGTAAACCGAAACAATTTTTTAATTTATTAATGGAGCCTTCCAAGACTTTTAACTCTCCACCTTGTACATCTAATTTAATAAAATCACAATTAGCTATTTTAACATCATCTAATTTTATACAATCTAAATTGACAGTATCAACGATGTTAAACCTTTGAGAATCTGGAAAAAGATTAACTAAATCAATATTTGGTCTGTAGTATGATGACAATTCTGGCTTTCTTGCCAAATTTAATTTAATTTTTCTCTTTGAATCCCATAAAGCATTTCTTATAATTTTTTTCTTGGCATATTTTTCATTTGGCTCATTAATGTCAGATCTATCATCTGGTTCAAAACCAATATAATTTATAAACTTTGAAAATTGTGACCATCTTGAATCTATATTATTAGCAGCACCAACATCAACATATGTAATATTTTGATTATTTAAGATGCTTGAAATTAAACTATTTATTTTCATCAATTAATATTTTCTTTTTTTAGATGTAAAATACAACAAATGTTTTAATGGAATATCACATTCAAAATGCCTTCTACTAAGTATCTGCTTATTGTTTTTATAAAAAAAATTATTATAGAGCCCACTTGTAAATCCAAATTTATAATTCTTAGTAACTAGTTCTATTGAATTTGCATCAAAGTAATTATCATTTCCAAAGGGAAATGCAAAAAAATCACAATTTGTATTTAACTCAGATTCTATTCTAAATTTTGAATCAATAATCTCATATTCTAATTTTGATTTAGATAACCCTTTTAAATTGGCATGGCTATATGTGTGGCTTCCAATAATATGACCTAAATCATTAATTTCTCTCAACATATCCCAGTTCATAATACGTTTTTGTAAATCAACTTTTAAATTGTTATGTATAAATGATTTTGTGAAGGATGATGTTTGATTTTCAATGCTCATTGGATTTACAAAAAAAGTAGCTTTTACGTTATGCTTTTCAAGAATAGGTAGCATTATTGAATAACATTCCTCAAATCCATCATCGAAAGTAATTGATATTTTAGGTTTTTCACATTTATGTTTATCATTAATCAATTGAACAGCTGATTTCAGATCTATTATCTCAAAAATATTTTTTAAATTATTGATGAAGTTTTCAAAAAAAAATTTTGAATTTTTGTTCAGATTTGATTGAATAAAATGTCCATTTAAAATATGGATATTGTTTGATGCTTTTGAGTTTATTGAAATCAAATTCAATATAATTTTTCTAAAAAAGGATCTAATGTTCATAATTAAACAATTAAGAAAATTTAAATTGATCTTTAAATCTTAAAAACGCAAGAAGAATTCCATATAATAAAAAAGGAATTAAAGTTCTGTGAGATAATGAACAACCCATTATTAAAAAGAATGATAAATAAAGTTTATTTCTTTTAGAAAGTGAAAAATATTTAATGAATTTCAAAGCCGGAGATATCATAAATAAAACATAAAAGATAAAGCCAACTAAACCAGTTTCAAAAACAACTCTAGTGATTTGAGAATTTGGATTTAAAAATTCACCTAACATATTGAAATTATAAAATGAGCTGGATGAAATCCCAGATCCAAATAAAATTGTGTAAAAATTAAAATCAATAAAGTCAATATACATTCCCCAAAAGGGATAAAAATTTGAAGCTTGAACAGCTAATAAATATGGTAATTCAACACCACTTTCTAATATATCAAATACTGATGAATATGATGAAACATATAGCATAATTCTGTCAGAATATGGCGCTAATTTAAAAATTAAAAAACCTATAAATGATGCTATGATAATAGTTAAAAAAGCACTTTTCTTTTTTTTGAATAAATAAAAAAAAAGTAATAATCCTAAACCAATAAAAACTCCAAGAATTCCTGAAAATGATTGAGTCAATATAATGGAAACTATCAATAAATAAATTATCTTATTATTGATTTTACTCCTTAAATACCCTTTAATTAAACAAATAAAAATAGCATAAATTAAGAAAACAAATGCATCTCTAGGCTCTCCTAAAATACTGTGCCATCTTGTACCAACATCTGTTGTTTCACCAATGTGACGTGGAATTAAATCAAGTTGAAAAAAAGCAAGTATATAATCTAAAAAACCTAGAAGAATTATAAGATATAATACTTTAAAAAAATAATTTAAAAAATAATTTAAAGCCTTTTGTGAATTAAATACTACTCTAGATAAGACAATAAAATAAAAGTAATAATATAATAATAAAAATAAATCCAAAATTACTCTAGTTATAGGTTTTTTGAAAAATGGTATTGATTTTTCATAATTAAAATTATTAAAGACATATGAATCAAAAATAATAAATCCTAAAAGTGAAGAACAAATAGCAATAGCAAAATAACAAATAAAATATTTTGGAAAATAAAAAGGTAGTTTTTGTTTAAATTTTAAATTATTATTTAATTCATCTCCAATAAATAAAAAATAAAAAATAACACATATTTGAAGTATTCTTGATAATGATATAGGAATTCCAGTTGTTTGTCCTCCTGAGGCATTAATAAAAAATAATAATGGTTCAAAAATCAAAGACCATATATAAAGTTTTTGAACTAGTTTAATTTTCTTTAGATCTAGGATATTATTTTTTAAAACATTCGTCATTTTACTTTAAGTTTTTTCATTTCCATAAAGAGGGAACTAAAGTATAATTTTGACCATTAATTTTAGATTTAAAAGATGTAATATTTGGGGTAAGTTCTTCATCAATACCACCTAAATCAAAACCTAGTTTATTACTTTGTTTTAAATCTTTAATTGCTTCCCATAACAAAAGATAATTAGTATTTAACTTTCTTCCTTCAATACTTGTCCAACCAATTAAATATGTTGCATAACGACCATGATTAATTATACAAATTGAACCTACAACATTATTGTTCTTAGAAGCTTTATAAACTGTTAGAGAGTTTTTCAAATCATTCTCATTGGAAATAGCTTGTAACATTTTTTTACTTATTCCACTAAATTTTTTATTAACCATATTCTTTTCATGAACTTCTGAAAGCCAATATGCAAAATCGTTAGAAGAGGAAGATTCAATTTTAACATCTTGTTTTTCAGATTTCACCAACATATTTCTCCACTTTGAATCTAATTTTGATCTTATTTCATCTATAGATTCATTTAAGTTTACCCAAATAGATGCATAACCTTTTGTTTTAATTAATTTTGGATTAAAGTAATTTATCAATGATAAATTACTTGGATTTATCTCAAGTTCAAATGAAGCAGAAACAAAAACTCTTTTCATTAAACTTGATAGAGATATGATTTTTTTTATAATATTATATCTCAATTTTTTGTTGTCAGTTAAAAAAACTGGACCTCTATTAATTCTATATATTTTTAAAATATTAAAAAAATTCTTTTCTAAAATTTGGCAGTAAGCAATTACCTTACCTTCATGTTTATAAACAACTCTATTAACAATCCATTTTTCACATTTAAATTTTGCTTCACCATATGACCATAACTGTAGAAGATTTGTTTTTAAAGATTTATTAATTAATTTATTCCAATCATGTTCAGAAATTTTATTCCATTCTGATTTAACATCAATATCTATCTCTTTTAATTTATTTAACTGTCTGAAAAAAGAGTTTTTTATTGAATGATGTAAAGGAATATGAAACATTGAATTTCTTTTATTAATCGCATTAAAATAATAATCCTTATTATTCAAAACTTCTGGTGGAAGATCTGGCCAAGTTGATGGTAAATATTTTTTAGGATTTAAATCATTGTATATCTTAAGAATCAAATCTTTTTTATTTTCAATTGAATATAAATAAGGTGTCCAATTAAAGTTTTCAAAACCTATTTTTTCAATGCTATTGAAAGAAGAATTTATTCCCATTTGAGAAAAATGATTCTCCCACAACATATAATTATATTTTCTTTTTAATGCAATAGATCGAAATTTATTTTTTAGTATACTTAATAATCGCAAAGAAATATAGCTGATTTCTGGACTAGCTATTATTGAATTATGATTATTTCTAAAAATATCAAATGGATATTTAATATATCTTCTTGCACCTAAAATCATAAAAACTTGTTTTAATATCCAAAAAAAAGTATTGTGCTTCTTATAAATATTATTGCTATTTAATAATCTCTTCCTTTCATATTTATCAAGCGCCTTTTTGATAATCTCATTAGAAATTTTTGATGGACCTTTAGTTCTAGCTACTAAAACAGAACCATTAGGTATTGGTAACAATTTATGTGGACTATACAAAATAAAATCTCCTTTATTTCCTATTTCCTTAGATGGAGACAAGCAGTGGACAGCATCTTCTATTAGCCAAGCATTATTAGATCTACAAAAATCTGAAGTTCTTATAGTTTTTACAGGTTTTCCAAAGAAATGAACTAACAAAAATATATCAGGCTTTCCATTTTTTTCTTTAAGCTCATTTAATAAATCATAATTTGGTTCTAAATTTTCACTTATGGGATAAAAAACTATTTTTGTTTTTGTTGACCTAAGAATTAACAAAGATTCATTACAAAAGAAAGATGGAATCCAAATTGATATGTCTGAGTTTTTGTTTTCTTTTTTTAATAGACAAATTAAAGCTAAACTCCATGAGGATTTGGAAAGAAAAGTAGCTTTTTCATCTTTTTTACACCAAAAATCTAAAATTTTACTTTTATTAATTCTTTTAGGAAATAATAGACTAAATATTTCAGTAAAATTAAGTAATGGCTGATTAGTCATTCTGAATCAATTTATTATATTGATCAACTACTTTTTTACCACTTAAAATAGCTTCATCGCTCCACAAGTATGCCCATAATCCATACCTACCAAATGGTAAAATTCTTTTCGATTTTAAATAATCGTGGATTAGTTTAATAGAAGGTTTTCTTTCTTTGTCAAAAATTACATATCCTAATTTTACATCAATTGTTTTTGTATAAATTATTTGATCACTTTTTTTAATAATTTTTACCTTAATTAAATCCTCAATTACCTTTTTGACCAGTTTTTTTTTGTCCATTTCTAATGGATTTCCGTTTCCATAAGCTATTTCTGCAGAAATTGTGCTTGTTCCTTTAGGAGTCATATTATCAGATTGGTTAAAAGGGAAACTAACTCTTATGAAAGAATATTCCTTTTCTAAGAAATAAATCCAATTTTTTTTAGTTATGTTAGCTCTATTGACAGCTAAATTTACAACAAAAATTGAATTTGTTTTTAGCTTTTTACAGGCATTAATAACATCATTAGGTGCATCAGGAATTAAACTGATTAAATGAGGAAGGGGAAGAGAACTAAGAAGTTCGTTATATTCTACCTTAATAGAATTGTTGAATTCAATATACTTTTTATCTACATCAATACATGTAGCTTCCATATTATAATGTATTTCTCCTTTTGATGCTTTTTCAAGAGATTCTGCAATATTTCCAAATCCATAGGTCTCAGGGTACCTATAATTACCGTTTATTCCAAAACGTTTTGATTGATCTTGGATTGCACCAGTAATTACCTCATCTAATGTTGGTTTTGGATGTCTAACATTTACCCAATCTGTAGTTAATAATTTTGGTTCTACTCCCCAAAATTTCTTACTATAAGGTATCATGAAATGTTCTGCTATACCTTTTCCAAACATATAATAGATCCAATCTTCATAATTCTTAATCTTATCTGCATGAGAAAAGTCATTCTCAATAAAACCTATTAAACACTCTTTCACAATATCAGTAGGAAGACCATAAGTATTAGCTTGAAATGGATATCTAGTCATTGCACCATGAGAAACAATCCATGCATCTCTTTCTCTAAACTTTAAATTTGCTCCAACTTTTTCAAGTAATTCTAATATATATTTATTCTTAGTATGTAGAACATGAATACCCTCGTCAAATACAAAACCTTTATCATTATGAGATCGAGCATGTCCACCAGGAAAAGAGTTTTTTTCATAGATTGTTCCATCAGAATGATATCTAGCACTTAAACCTGCTAAACCGGCTCCTAGAATTATTGGTTTTTTTGTATTTTTCTTCATAATAATTATTTCATTAAAATCAAATATTAGTTTTTAGCACAAGACTATAATCTTCTAATATTATTGTGCACTTTTGAAAGCATTTTATAAAAACTTGTAATGTATAATGGTGATAAAATATAAAAAATTATTTTGAACAGAAAGGTAGGCAAGAATCTATAAAATCTAAGAAACTTTGTAGCATATCCAATTCTATTAAAAATTAATTTTTTTAAACAATAATATTCATCTTCATCCATTTTCTGTATATTTTTAATATTATTTAAAAATTCAACTAATAGAACACTCATGTTTAAAATATAAGTTTTAAAATTTTTATTATTTATATCTATTTTTAATCTTAAAAATGGAGCAAGTTTTTTTGCATCTTCTTTATTTATAAAAAAAGTAATACTTTCTTCT
>MDTB01223548.1_pt1 | contig 12753 bp, 10 predicted proteins | sample 811161 | NCBI WGS metagenome assembly MDTB01 (sample SAMN05326650, study PRJNA326480) | marine metagenome | isolation source: seawater | place: Mediterranean Sea | collected 2009 | reverse complement strand
GGGCCGCAGGGCACGCTTTTCGGCCGCAACGCCACCGCGGGCGTTATCAATATGGTGCCCAACGCCCCGTCAAACGAGCTTCAGGGATATTCCCGCGGGGAACGGTCAGGTAAGCAGGAATCATCTTTCCATCCCTTGACGGGTAGCGAATGAACTCTGGATCAGCTAATTCGGAGCCTTCGATTTCGGGTTTTTCTCCCCCAACCTTAATCAGTTCTTGATTAGCAACAAAGAAATAGCTGCCGGGATCTCGGGGACCACGATTCCGAACAATCATCTCGGCGCCATTGGCTGAACGGCTGATAATTGTAAAGGACGCCGTCGACCCTCACCGCTTGAGCGATGAAGTCAGCATAGGGGCCGCTGCGAAATACTTGCTTATCGATAGCCATAGATGCGATCCCCTACTTAGCTCGTTCACTCAGGCACGGCTGCTGCGAGGAGTGTCCTAGGGCACGCCACCCGCACTGTCCGGGGAAATCGCGGCCGTCTCCTCTTGCCACTCGCTCTCCAGCAATCGCGCACCCCGTAAGATATTGCCCATGGCGTAATTGCCCTCATGGCAGGCGTATTCGTAAACTTTGTTGTCGCTGGCACGCCACTGGTATCGGCCGCTCCATGGCGCTGCCCAGGCTTCTGGGTCGTTGACGGTAAAGTCGTAGTCTAGGTCCCCATTTGGCTTTCTGCTAAATCGCTCGACCACATGAAGGTTTTCGGTCGCGCCAGGCAGGCTGCTCACGGGCTTAAAGTTTTTGGTTTCCACGACCAATACGTCTCCATCCCAATAGCCAATAGAGTCTCCAAGCCAATGTCTGTTGTCATCCGAATTATGCTCGGAGTCAATGCGGATAACGCGGGCGTGATGCACCATTTCCTGAAGAATCATGACGTGAGTGTCCGTCTGAACAATCCGCTTGTAGTTATTATAGAGGCTGGGAATGGTTGGCACGGTGGACGCAAAGCTGAGCAGGCAGCGCTCAGGCAGCCCAACGCTTTCTGGTCCATCAAAGGGTCCTGGCCCTTCGGTGTCTAGCCAAGTAGCCGTGCCGGTATTCTGGTGGAAGGCGCTGGGATAGAACTTTCTTACCTGGCTCATAAAGTTGGCTGAACGCTGAGGCTGCCGCCCATTGGGTGGATCATAAATGATGGAGGTTGGTACGACGCCGTCGACCACCGTCAGAGAATCGCCCAGGTCAATGTAAAAGGCGTTATAGCCACCGGTACCGCCAGCTGCACCCCCGAGGTCTCCCTCACCGCCCTTGGGTGGCGCGGCTCTGTTCGGGTCGCTTTTGCGCTGCTCTAAATATTCTTTACCCGTTTTCGCAATCCAATTGCCGATTTCCGCTACCCACGGGTAAACATAAGAGACGGACCCGAGAAACTCCGGGCGTTCGAGGGGGGTCAGGGTGCCCGTATCATAGGTGCCAGACAGGTCGGGCTTACCCGAGCTGGTGCGTTTGGTCTCGGCATGCAGTGGGGTAGTGATCAGCGCGATCACTATTGCTGCTAAAAAAATCCAGGCTTGATTAAGTATCATCGCTCGTCCTCCGTCGTAACCCTCTCTCCAGAGAACATTCTGCCGCATAACCTAGAGCTCGGAAAGCACCTCATCTTCCCGCTAGACAGACCCTTTGAGAGGGATTTGATGCTGCGCAGCCCAACATTGAATTAACTGATATGGTCCTCTTTTTCGATGAGGGGATTGACTAATGAGGGTGAAAACAGCGGTCCGGGTTTGGTGCGTCATGTTCGTATGCCAATCCCTTACGGCTTTTGGAGAGGGTGCGTTGCGGGTCACTACCGAGCAGGGTGTGTTCGTCGGCCAACGAGAGGAAGGGTTAGCGGTATTCCGTGGGATGCCCTACGCCCAGCCACCGGTTGGCAATTTGCGCTGGCAGCCACCCAGTGCGCCTTTGGCCCACACAGGGGAGAGACAGGCCCAACGTTTTATGCCGGTGTGTATACAGGCTGTCCGCGGGCAGCAGGGTTCGGCGGTCGGTGGGGAGGATTGCTTAGGCCTTAATGTATAGACACCGGGACTGGGTGATGCAAAGCGCCCGGTTATGGTCTGGTTTCATGGGGGTGGCCTGCGCTCGGGTAGCGGACTAATTGCGGGAGAAGTTTTAGCGCGGCAGGGGGTGGTAGTCGTGTCGCTAAATTATCGCCTGGGTCCGTTGGGTTTCTTTGCGCATCCGCTGCTACCGGCCTCTGAAGCTAATTTTGGTCTTCAAGACATGGTGGCGGGCCTGGAATGGGTGCAAAAAAATATAGCCGGCTTTGGTGGCGATCCGGACAAGGTCACCATCTTTGGCGTTTCTGCTGGCGGTATGGCGGTCAACATGCTGATGGTGACGCCCGACGCGAAGGGCCTGTTTCATCGTGTCATCGCTCAGAGCGGTTACGGCACCTGGGCGCTGCCCAGATCGAATAAGCTGCCGTCATCGGATGTACTTGAAATGGACCTGGGAGCCCCAGCAGCAGCGGAGGAAATTGGCGCTTCGCTGGTGGCAAGAATCAATGCAGATCTGGACGGTGAGGACGCTCTAAGAGCTTTACCGGCGGCCGATCTGGTGCTGGCGCTGAGCGGTTTTCAGCTGCCTATAGTTGATGGCGTGACCCTGGAGGATGAACCCGCGGCTTTGGCCGAAGCTGGCAGGGCCCACGATGTTCCTCTGATCATGGGGGGCAATAGTTTCGAGGGTTCGGTGATGCCTGCTTCGGGGATCACCTTGGACGCCTATGCGGATTACTACCGGGACTTCATGCCTCGGGTGAAAGCCGCCTATGCGCAGGACTTTGCGGTGCAACGACGTCTCGGGTTGATGCGCATGTTTGGCGACAATCGCTACTTATTGGCCGCCAGGGTCACGGGCCGGGCGGTCGCAAAGGGTGGCAATGCCGCCTGGCTTTACTACGTGGACGCTCCCGCCGCCGCCAAGGCGGCGTCTTTGCCGGGCACCCCACACGGTGCTGATTCCTATATTTTTTGGAATGGCGCGGGCAGTGAGGACGCCGAGATCAGCGGTCTAGCCAAGAGGATGCAGGCGTATTGGTTGAACTTTGCGCGCAATGCAGACCCTAACGGGGAGGGCCTAATTCCTTGGCCAAGCTACGATACTGGCTCAGAGACCTGGCTGGTCTTTGGTGGCGAAGATCGCGCAGAGGCCGGGGTTCTGGCAGATAAGCTAGACCTGGTCGAGGCGCACTATCGAATGCGCCGGAACGCGAGGTAAGCCCGCTGAACCCTAGCAGGCGTTGAGGGGCTAAAGCCCCTCCGCCAGTTGCTCCGGGACCTCGATATATTTTGCGCGAAGGTATTCGCCCAGGGTTTTGGCCTGTTTGTCGATGCGATGGTTAGATGCTGCGCCGGCGCCCAGCACACCCTTGATATAGAAATTCAGAGCGCGCAGGTTAGGCATCTCGAAGCGTTCGACTTCGTACTGGCCGAAGTCGGGCACCAGACGCTTGAACTCCTCCACGGTCAAATAGTGATAAAGGAGGCTGAAGCTCTCGTCGGTCAGTGCCCAAACGCCAACGTTAGCGTTGCCGCCTTTGTCCCCAGATCGTGCCCCGAACAGCCGCCCCAGATGGATGCGCTTTGTTGGGCCGGTTGGCGCCGGCGCAATGCTGGCCGGTGTTTCCTGATAGTAGATTTCCTCTAGCGCCAGACGCTGGGTAGGCAGCACCTCTGTCACCTTTCCGCCTAGGTGCACGCGCTCGGTCAGCCTTTGGCTATCGATCAGTGCAGGCCAGTGAATAATGGCTGGAGTGCCGTTAAAGCCTGCAGCGCCGCGCGCCGTATTACCCGGAATACCCGCAAGACCCAGTTCGGTAACCTTGGCAGCAAAGATGCGCCCAAATTTTGAGGGGTCCTCGCTGGTCACGGTGACGCGCAGGGCGGCGTGTGCGACCTCGTTGCTCTCTGGGTCATCTTGATCGCTGCGAATCAAATGAATATCGATGTCGTCGAATTGCTCACGTCCGCCGAGGTTATGGAAGACAGCATCGAGAAAGCGTTCCGCCTTACGCTCGATATCCAGTCCGGTCAGCAAAGTTTCCATCGACTGCTTGTAGGGCCCCATCGTATTGATGCAGACCTTGTGGGTTGGCGGTGGTGAACTGCCTCGGCAGTCGCTCACATAGACCCGGTCTTCCCCCTGCTGTTCGATCTTCATGGTGTCGAAATGGGCAATCACATCCGGGTTGTAGTAAGCGGGAGTAGAAATTTCATAGAGCAGTTGGGCTTTCACCGTGCCCTCAGAAATGAGTCCGCCAGTGCCGGGGTGTTTAGTGACGGTAAAGTTGCCGTTGGCTTCGATTTCCGCGATGGGATAACCCAAGTTGCGGAAACTCGGCACTTCCTCAAAAAACGCATAGTTGCCACCGCAACACTGTGCGCCGCATTCGATAATATGACCGGCAGTGAGTGCACCGGCCAAGGCATCATAGTCGTTGCGCTGCCAGTTAAACTTCCAGGCAGCGGGACCGATCACGACGGCCGCATCGGTCACGCGAGGGCAGATAACGATATCGGCCCCCTGATCCAAGGCCTCTTTGATGCCCCAAGCTCCCAGGTAAGCATTGGCCGTTAGCGTTTTCTGATCGCTATCCGCGAGGGCAACGCCAGTGTCCAGGTTGGTCAATGCCTCACCTTCGGTCTGAAGAGTCTCGAGGTCCTCAAGCAGGTTATCCCCGTCAATGTAGGCAACCTTCATTTCAACGCCCAGCTCAGCCAGAATTTTTTCCACTTCTGCAGCCATGCTGCTGGGATTCAATCCGCCAGCGTTGGTGACGATTTTGATGTTTTTTTCCTGGCAGGTCTGGGCGACGGCCTGAAGCTGCTTCAGAAAGGTTCCGACATAGCCGGTATGCTCGCCCCGGGTTTGCTGCTGGCTGTAGAGAATGGACATGGTGAGTTCCGCTAGGTAATCACCGGTCAGCACATCTATGGGTCCGCCATCGACCATTTCCTTGGCCGCATCCAGACGGTCGCCATAAAAGCCGCTGCAGTTCGCTATTCTTATAATATCTGACACGATCTCTAGTTCTCCTTATTCGTGAGCCAGGACGGCTTTCGTTTTTCTCGGAAAGACGCCATGCCCTCCATTCCTTCATCCGATTTGAACATGCGCGCACTCCACGCAGCGGTTTCTTTGAAGCCGTCGGCAGTGGATAGCTGGGGCACTCGACGAACCAGTTTTTTGCATTCCTGGACAGCAATTGGGCCACCTAGGTTGATCATGGCCACTTCCTCCAAAACAGCCGCGTGCAGAGCCTCGGCAGGAACGGCTCGATGAGCCATGCCCAGGGTTACTGCCTGGTGACCATCAAATCGCTCTCCGGTGAGGAACAGCTTCATGCCGTTGTGCGTCCCCAATTTAGGCAGACAAACCACTGAAATGAGGGCCGGGATGACGCCAATGCGAACTTCGCTAAAGCTGAACTGAGCATCCTCGCGCGTGATCACAATATCGGATGCGCCCACCAGGCCCAGGCCGCCAGCAAAAGCCGCGCCGTTTACGGCAGTGATCACCGGCTTAGGGCTCTCCATCATGGCCGTCATGACATCGCCAAAAGGAACCGCTCGATCTGAACCCTCAGACAGCTGCCCCGGAGGACTTTTCAAATCAGCTCCGGCACAAAAAGCAGGGCCGTTGCCGGTAAGCACAATGCAGCGCACCCTATCGTCCGCGTTGGCTGCAGCCAGGTGATCATGGACCTCTGTCACCAGGGCAGCGGACAGGGCGTTGCGACTCTCGGGTCGGTTGAGGGTTATCCAGGCCGCCCCCTCTTTGATTTCATACAGTGTTGCTTCCGTAGTCGGCATTAATCTTCTACTCCCTCTTCTGCTAGCGTTATTAGTAATTGTGCGTTGTCCACCTGGTCACCAACCGTCACGTGGACACGTTCTACAGTGCCGTCCCTCGGTGCGACGATTCGATGCTCCATTTTCATTGCCTCGAGGATGACCAGCAGATCACCCTTGTTGACCGTGTCGCCTGGAGCTACTTCAGCCGCTAGGACGGCTCCAGGCATGGGTGCGGTAAGCCCGCTATCGGCTTCAAGTGCGTTGGGATTCGGATAGCGCGGTGACTCTCGCAGCAGTAAATCGCCACGTTCGCTATGCACTAACCAGCTGTCTTGATGGGGCTCTATAGCAAAGCGCAGGCGCTGTCCGTTCACCTCGATGTCTACCGCTCCGCGACCGGCCTCATGAATGGTCAGCATGACTGCTTGATCATCTCGTACCACCTTAAATTTGCCGTCTCGCTGGCGTCGGTATGCTAAGGAAATGACTTGGTCGTTCACGGTAAATTCGATTTGCTCCAGGGGCATGCTGGAATTACGCCAGCCGCTGGGCATCATTCGGAGTACCTTTGCCGATGTTCGCCTTCTCGCCTGTCCCTCAGCAAGCGTCGCGAGGGCCGCCTCCAGGTATTCCGAGGGCGCGATGTCCCGCGTGAGTGCTGGCTTTACGCGTTCAATAAAGTCTGTGGTGGTCTCTGCTTGCAGATAGGCCGATGTGCGGAGGGTGGAGACGAGAAAATCCCGATTGGTCTTCAGGCCCTGGACCGCAGTGGTTTCTAGCACCCTAGCGAGGCGACTGGCAGCTTCTCGACGCGTGGGCGCATGCACGATGATCTTTGCGATCATGGGGTCGAATTGAGTGCTGATCTCACTGCCTGCCTCGACGCCGGAGTCAAAGCGTGCGCCGCCCAGTGTTGATGGCTGCCAGACCAAAACGGGACCCGGAGAGGGCAGGAATCCATTGAGCGGATCCTCAGCGTAAAGTCGCGCTTCGATGGCATGGCCATTGATGCTGAGGTCCTCTTGGCTAAAGGAGAGGGCTTCTCCTTCCGCTACGCGAATCTGTTCGCGCACTAGATCCTGGCCGATGATCTCTTCGGTAACGGGGTGTTCGACCTGCAGCCGAGCATTGACCTCCAGGAAATAGAAATCACTGCCTGACAGCAAGAATTCCACGGTGCCCGCGGAGGAGTAACCGAGCTTCCTGGCAGCAGCGATGGCCGCATCGCCCATTCGCGAGCGCAGGCTATCGTCCACAGCCGGAGAGGGGGCTTCTTCGATGATCTTCTGGTGCCGACGCTGGATAGAGCACTCACGCTCATAGCAGTGCACCAGATTGCCGTGGCTATCGCCGAGAATCTGAATCTCGATATGGCGCGAAGTCTCCAGCCATTTTTCCAGAAACACGGTGTCGTCTCCGAAGGAACTGCCGGCTTCGCGCTTGGCACCAGCCACGGCATCAATCAGTTCAGCTTCCTCTTCTACCACGCGCATCCCTCGGCCACCGCCTCCCGCAGACGCCTTGACCAGAACCGGATAGCCAATTTGCGCTGCGGCTGCAGCAATATCGGTATCGGCCGTGATTTCGATACCCGGGAGTGTTGGTACGCCAGCCTCATCCATAAGTTTTTTAGCGGAGAGCTTGTCACCCATCAGGCCGATCACCTCAGGAGTGGGGCCAAGCCACTTAATGTCGGCATCGATAACGGCCTGGGCGAAGGTCTCGTTTTCGGACAGGAAACCATAGCCGGGGTGGATGGCGTCTGCTCCGCTCTGTTTGGCGGCGTCGATCACCTTAGCCATATCCAGGTAGGTTTCAGCTGAGGTTTTGCCATTGAGGGCAATAGCGGTGCTTGCTTCATGCACAAAGGGGGCATCGGCATCCGCGTCGGCATAGATCGCCACCGTGCTGATGCCCATGTCGTGTGCCGTGCGAATAATACGCCGCGCGATCTCGCCGCGATTCGCCACCATTAGACGATGGATGGGGGAGATTACATGCGCCATGTGCCGTACTCCTTGGTGCCTTCAACTTTGTTGTTGTGACATGCCGAGAGTGACATGGCGATAACGGCGCGGGTATCTCTTGGGTCGATCATCCCGTCGTCAGCCACCCTTGAGGTTGCGTAGAGGCCCTTGGATCGTTCTTCGGCCCAATGCTCGGCGAAGGCCGCGCGTTTGGCATCCGCCTCTTCGTCGAACTCAACGCCCCGTCTTTCCGCGCCGGCGCGGCCAACCAACGTCATTACCCCAGCCATTACTGATGGACCCATAACCGCAATTTTTGAGTGCGGCCAGATGTAGGTGAACTTGGTGCCGAAGGCCCTGCCGCTCATGCCGTAGTTGCCCGCCCCATAAGAGGCCCCGACGATCACCGTGATATGGGGCACAGTGGAGTTGGAAACAGCGTTGACCATCTTTGAGCCGTTTTTGGTGATCCCACCCTGCTCAAAGTCTGTACCGACGATAAAGCCGGTGATGTTGTGCAAGAAAAGCAGCGGCACATCTACCTGATTGCAAAGCTGGATAAATTGGGCGGCCTTTTCTGCTGACTCTGAGAAGAGCGCACCGTTGTTCCCGATAATGCCCACGGGATAGCCATGTATCGATGACCAGCCGCAGACTACGGTCGGACCATAAAGCGGTTTGAACTCCTCGAACGTGGAGCCATCGGTGATGCGCATGATGATCTCTCGAATATCCAGGGGGCTTTTTAAATCCTTAGACACCATGCCCAGCATATCGTCCGCATCATGTATGGGCTCTTGATAATCAGTCGTGGGTTCAGGCCCGAGCTTGCGCCAGTTTAGATGCGAGACCACCTCTCGACAGATGCGAATGCCATCCATTTCGTCCTGCGCGAGGTAATCGCCCAATCCAGAAGTTTGGGTGTGCATATCGGCTCCACCCACGCTTTCGGCGTCTGCATCCTCGCCTGTGGCCATCTTGACCAGCGGTGGTCCGCCCAACGACACCATGGCTTGGTTCTTGACCATGATGTTGTAATCGCTCATCCCAGGCTGATATGCGCCACCGGCCGTAGCGGCGCCGAAGATCACTGAAACAGTAGGAATACGCAACTTAGAGAGCTCTGAGATCTCATAAAAAAGACGACCGGATTCTGCGAAATGACTCAGTTCGCGTCGCAGCGCGGCTTCCGCAGCAGCGTTAGGGTCGCCTCCGCTACCCCCGCTGTCGCCGCGCAGATCTGCTCCCGCGCTCTCGACAAACTGAACGTAGGGCATGCGGTTTTCTCGAGCGATCTCGAGGCCGCGCATGAGTTTTTTCCCGTTGAACGGGTTGAAGGCCCCAGCGCGAACAGAGGGGTCATGGCCCAGGATGACGCATTCAACCCCTTCAATAACGCCAATGCCGACAACGAAGCCAGATCCGATGTCGTAGGGCGATCGCCAGGCGGCCAGCGGGCTAATCTCAAGAAAGGCAGAGTCGCGGTCCAGCACGTGTGAAATGCGCTCGCGGATGGGCATCTTGCCGCGCTTGCGCAGCCGTTCGACGGCGTCTTTGCCGCCACCCTCTGCTGCTTCGTCATACAGCGCCTGGAGCTCTGATAGCGTCTCCAGCATATCTTCTCTATTTCGCTGGAAGACGTCGGCTCTGGTGTCCAGCTTTGATTCCAGTATCGGCATGCGCTCCCCCCGAGGTCGACGATAAGACGATTAAGGCCGGCTAACCTAGCAGAAAAAAAAGCCAGTCATAAGGTTTTTTTATGTTAACTTCCCGGCGAAAGGAAGGAGGTCATGTGCGCGCAGAGGTCAGTCTACAGCAGGCAAAAAGCGCGCGATCACGTGATGTTATTTGCCGATCCACCATCAAGCTGCTGGCTGAGGTGGGCTACGCTGAAACGACGATCAATCGCGTTGCCCAGCGGGCCGGCGTATCCAAGGGGGCAGTGCAGTATCACTTTCCCGGTAAGGAGGACCTGATCGCGGCCACGGTGGATATGCTGCTGCTGCGTACTTTTCAAAAGGGCCGAAAGCCAGCGGATGTCGAAGCCTCGCTGCTCGATATGTGGCAGCGCTTCGTGAATACCACCTCCTACCGGGCGTTGCTGGAAGTGCTGAATGCGGCGCGCACGGATAGGATGCTGCAGGCGCGTATCTCGGCACAGCTGGTGGCCTGGGGTCAGCGCATGGACCAGCAGTCACTGCAAAATTTTACGGCCAGCAGCGGTGAGGATGCCGATGTAGTCATGCTCCTCAATATGACGCGTAGCTTTATGCGCGGGCTTCTGTTGCAGGAACAATACGGGGTGAGCCAGGAAACCACCCTGGAATACATGAGTAAGTGGATAGAATTGGTAGGGCCCTTGCTGCGTTTACGACAGCAGTAGCCCTGGCAAGCGGCAACACGGCCTGCCGGACAAAGGATTTAATCTTAGGGGGAAGGACGATGAGCATCAGTCAAGCGGAGATCGCGGACTTCGAGGAGCAGGCAGATCGCTGGTTTGCTGAGCATAAGCCTGGAGACCCGGGGTTTATCTTGCCCGAGACCTTCATGGAGGTTGGCACTGATAGTCAGTTTGAATTTTTGCGAGATTGGCAGAACAAGGTCTATGAAAACGGCTATGTCGGTATGGCCTGGCCAAAAGAGTACGGCGGCGGCGGCATGGACCAGGTATTTCAGGATATCGCCACCAAGGCTATGGCCAAACACCGAGTTCCATTTTTGCCGAATACCATTGGACTCAACTGGGCAGGGCCGCTAATCCTGCACATGGGGTCGGACGAAGATAAGCAGAAGTACATCAAGGGTATCTTGAGTGCTGAAGACATTTGGTGTCAGGGTTTTTCCGAGCCAGATCACGGCTCAGATTTGGGTCGAGCCCAGTGTAAGGCAGTTAAGGATGGTGATGAGTATGTCATCAACGGCTCTAAGATCTGGACCAGTCTCGGCTCCTACGCTAAATACATGATCCTACTGGCCCGAACCTCTAACGAAGGCCCGAATAAATATGCGGGGCTAAGTTTCTTTCTGGCACCCATGAATCGAGACGGCGTCGAACCCAGGCCCATAAAAAAACTGACGGGTGAATATGGCTTCTGTCAGACCTTCTTTAACGATGCGCGCATTCCCGCCTCCTGCATGATGGGCAGTGAGGGTCAAGGCTGGCAGGTAGCCATGGCGACTCTGACCTTTGAGCGCGGCGCAGTGGGTGGTCAAGCCGGAGGATTGTCGATGATGGATTTGAACATCAACGATATCGTTGAGCTGGCTAGAAGAGCTCGTCGCAATGGCCGTCCGGCCATAGAGGATGGGCATATTAGAGAAGAACTAGTAAAGCTGATTACGGAATCTCAAAATAATGCGCTGATGGGGGCGCGAGCTAAGGTCCCGGCCTTAGCTGGAGACTGGCCAACGGCTACGAGTCTGTCGGGCAAGCTGCGCGCCACCGAACTCAAGCGGCGCATGTGTCAGTTTGCTCTATCTCTGCAGGGAGCGAATGGCGCTCGCTATGTCAGTCAGGACGCGGTGGATGGCGGCCTCTGGCAGCGCTCCTATTTGAATGCCTTCTCCGGCACCATCGGCGGCGGCACCAGCCAGATTCAACACAACATTATTGGTGAGCGCGTACTCGGCTTGCCGAAGGGCTAGCCCTAGATATTGAGCCAGGAGCAGGCAACGATATGGCAAGCATCGAGTTTTCTGAAGAACAAACCATGCTGCTGGAAACGGCCATGGATTTTTGTAGGGATAACTCTCCCCCGGATGCAGTGCGTCGGCAAATCGCGGAGGAGCACAGCACGAGTGCGGAGATCTGGCGTCAGATGGCTGACTTAGGCTGGCTTGGGATCGGTATTCCTGAGGAGTATGGCGGCCTTGGGCTCAGCATGGCGGATGTGGTGCCGGTGGTGGAGAGCATGGGCCGCCACCTCATGGGTTCCCCATTTTTGGCAACTACGCTGGCGGTTCAAGCGTTGGTGACTTCGGGCAGTGAGACCCAACGTCAGACATGGCTGCCTGAGCTTGCGACGGGCACTGTGGGGTCCGTCGCCCTGACCGAGGAGGACGGCAACTGGCGGCTGCGGGAACTTTGCAGCAAGGCCGAGCCAGAAGGGGATCAGCTGCGACTCACCGGGAAAAAGTGTTTCGTGCTAGATGCCACCCAGGCCCAGGTCATTGTGGTTTCCGTTTTGCTGGCAGATGAACCTAGGCTGCTGCTGTTGACTGACGATCAGATACCCCAAGCCGCACTGCAGCGAGAAACGGTGATCGATGAAACACGGCGCAGCTACACCTTGACCCTAGACGGCATCACTATTCCCTCTGACCAGCTGCTTGACGGCACCAATTTCGATGCGATCGAGCAGTCGGCAATGCTGTTGATCAGCGCCGAAATTGCGGGCGGCCTCGCGGGGGTACTGCATGTCATCGTTGACTACCTAACGACGCGCAAACAATTCGATCAATTCATCGGCAGCTATCAGTCCCTAAAGCATCCGAGCGTACAGATACTGCTGTCTGTGGAAGCTAGCCGGTCTCATCTTTACCGGGCCGCCACCTGCGTCGCTGCAGAGGATGCCGAAGCCACTGAAACTGCGATTCGTATGGCCAAGGCCCAGGGCAGTGAGGCCTTTGCCTATGCCGGAGATCGAGCGGTCCAGTTTCATGGCGGTTTTGGTTTCACCTATGACTGCGATGCACAGTTGTTTCTCAGGCGAGCACTTTGGTGTCAGTATCAGTTTGGCGATGCTGCCTATCATCGGAGCCTACTCGCGCCGCTTTTGCTTGACGAAGCCGCTCAGGTTTAAGGACTACCTGAGGCTTAAGCGACGCGAGTTCGTGAGGGAGGAGTAAAGAAATGAAGCTATATCACTGTCGGAATGCACGTTCATTGCGACCCCTCTGGACCCTGGAGGAAATGGGGCTGGAATATGAGCTTATCAACATGGCCTTTCCGCCGAGAGCAGCCTACCCAGGCTTTCT
>MDTB01174539.1_pt1 | contig 12753 bp, 10 predicted proteins | sample 811161 | NCBI WGS metagenome assembly MDTB01 (sample SAMN05326650, study PRJNA326480) | marine metagenome | isolation source: seawater | place: Mediterranean Sea | collected 2009 | reverse complement strand
TTGAGTTAGTAAAAAATACAAAAACTTTTTGTAAAACTTCTTATTTTCTTTAATACTGAATAAGTACATGTCATACCCAGTTCTTGTATAGATTTTTCCATTTATCAATAATTTGTAAATTATAGATACCCAGGACCCCATTAGTTGATTTTGTTTTATGATTATGTTTTTAGAAGATATGTCAATTTTATTTATTAGTTTTATTGGTAAAAAAAACGATTTAATAAAGTTAACAGTTTTAAATTTACTTTTTTTGGTAAGACTATAAATTGGATATACTTTTATTCTTGAATCTTCTAAAATTTTTAAATCTTGATTATCTCCATATGTTACAAACGATACCTCAATTCCTTTTTCAATTAGATAATTATAAAATTTTAATTCTCTTGTAATATGGCCACTGTCAAACCATGTCTTTAGAGAATAATCAAAGGTAAAGAATAAAACTATATGCATTATGCTTAATCTTAGTTAATTAAATTAACTTGTTTAATATGAAAAAAGTACTATTAATACATACTTTATATAGAAATTTTGGAGGAGAGGACTCTGCAGTAGAGAGTGAAGTCCAGCTTTTAAATAAAAATTATAGAGTAGAAAAACTTTTGTTTGATAACAGTAAAAAGTTAAATTTCTTTGATTTTATTAATTTTCTTTTTTTAACAAATTTAAAGTCAAATAGAATATTGGCAAAAAAAATTAATGAATATAGTCCAGATATTATTTATATCCACAATCTATGGTTCAAAGGCTCTCTTGGATTAATCAATGAAATTAGAAAACATGATATACCAACTGTCATAAAAATTCATAATTTTAGATATCTCTGCTGTAATACTTATTTTTCCAAAAAACATATTGGTAATAATTTATTTTGTCCTGCATGTGGGATGAAGAAAACTTTTTTATTTAATAAATATTTTGAGGAGTCATACTTAAAATCTTTTTTTGTTATCAGGTTTTCAAAAAAACTCTACAAAGTGTTTCAACAATCAAATTTTAATTTACTTTTATTAACAAATCACCACAAACAAATTTTGATTAATAATAATTTTCAAGAAAAGAAACTTTTTATATTTCCTAACTACATAAGTAACAAATCAACTCCAAATACAAATATTAAAAATCAATTTGTTTATGCAGGTCGAATCTCAAAAGAAAAAGGAGTTGAAGAGTTAATTGGATCATTCCTTTCTTTGAATTTAAGTAATTTTAAATTAAAGATACTAGGTACGGGACCTGACTTGAAAAGGCTTAAATCTAAATATAATTTAAAAAATGTAGAATTTTTAGGATTTAAGGAAAACAAAGAAGTAATTAATGAAGTTCAAAATTCTACTGCGGTTGTATCAGCTACAAAACTTTATGAAGGACAGCCAACTCTTTTATGCGAAGCTTCATTAAGTTCAATTCCTGTAATTTTCCCAAAAAATGGTGGAATAAGTGAATTTCTACCAAAAAATTATAAATTTCTATTTAAGGAAAATAACTATAATGAACTCCAACAAGCAATGTTAAACATTATTAATTCTGATTTTAAAGAAATTGGTAAAGAAAATTATGAATTTATAAGGTCAGTAATCGATAAAGAAAAATTACTTAGTATTTTTGAAGAAGCGACCAAAGATATATGAGTCCTTTAATTTCAGTAATAATGTCAGTTTACAACGATGTTAACAATCTTACATATTCAATTAATTCGGTATTAAATCAAGATTTTAAAGATTTTGAATTTCTAATAATGAACGACGGCTCAACTGATGAAACTTCCGAGATTTTAAATACTTATTCTAAAGATAATAGAATAAAAATATTTGAAAATAAAAAGAATTTAGGATTGACCAAATCTTTAAATATTTTACTAAACGAGTCTAGGGGAGAATATATAGCTAGACAAGATTCAGACGACATGAGTTTATCTTCAAGATTTTCAAAACAATTAGCTTACATAAAAAGAAAAAATCTTGATATTTGTGGTACTCGAGCATTAATTAAAGGTAGCACGAGGGTTACCCCTAATAAGTCTTATTATCTACCTTTAAAGCTCACCTTAAAAATAAAAAATCCTTTTATACACGGAAGTTTAATCGTAAAAAGGAAAACTTTAGAAAGTGTAAATGATTATGATGAAAGATTTACTTATTCTCAAGATTATAAATTAGTAAAGGACATTTTATATTCAGGATCGTCAATGGGTATCTTGAGAGAACCTTTATATGTTTTAAATTTAAATAATAACATTTCTACAAATTTTAAAGAAAAGCAAAAATACTATGCAGATTGTGTGAAAAGAAACTTAGCGCCACATGAATGATTTAAAAATAAGTATCAATGTTGAAGACAAAGATGGCCCCTGGGGTGGAGGTAATTTATTTATTAAAAACTTAAAAACCTATCTAGAAGCTGATGGGCACAAAGTAGTTTTCAATTTATTTGAAAAAGATATTGACGTAATTTTAATAATTGATCCTCGAATGCTTTCTGAAAGTGTCAATTATTCAATTAAAGATATTAAATTTTATCAAAAGAAAATTAATAAAAATTGTAAAGTTGTTCATAGAATTAATGAATGTGATGAAAGAAAAAATACAAATGGAATAAATGAATATTATATTGAAGTAAATAAAATTGCAGATTACACAATCTTTGTAAGTGATTGGTTAAAAGAAACTTATATAAAATCAGGTTTTTCCTCTGACAATTCTTCTGTAATTATGTCAGGTTCAAATAACAAAATATTCAATAATTCAGAAAGGGCAGAATGGATAAAAGACGAACCTTTAAGGATAGTTACACATCATTGGGGAGATAGTGCTAATAAAGGTTTTGATATTTATTCACTGCTGGATGGAAGTATAAAAGAAACAAATAATGGCATGATAGAGTTTACTTTTATAGGAAATGTAAATAAAAATGCAGGACTTAAGTCTACAAACATAATTGAACCAAAATTTGGATTAGAACTGGCTAATTTAATTAAAAAAAATCATATATATTTAACAGCGTCTATTAATGAACCCTCAGGCAATCATCATATTGAAGGAGCTCAATGTGGTCTACCTATTCTTTATAGAAACAGCGGGGGAATTCCAGAGTTCACCAAAGGATTTGGTGTTGGGTTTGAAGGTAAAGATGATTTTTTTGAACAATTAGAGGAAATACAAAAAGATTATAAAGTATATTTTGAGAAAATGAATCAATATCCATACAATTCTGACTTAATGTCATATGAATATTTAGACTTATTTAAAAGGTTGGTTAATTCAAAATCAGATTTTGAAATAAAAAATAAAGAAAAAGAAAAATTTTTATTTGGAATGTTGTTTTACAACTTAAATAAATTCCTAAATGTTATTAAAGTATATAAATTAAAGGTTAGAATTAAAAAATATTTGTTAATCAAATTTCCAGTATTAAAAAATGAGAAAAAAATTGTTTGATAAAAAAGTAAGTAAATTCATTGGAACCTTGTATTTCATTAATTTATCCTTTTATCTTCTTTTTGGACGTCCTTACAGTGGTATATATATTTCAAGTTTCCGACTGGGAGAATTGATTATAGGATTTTTTCTGATTTTAAATTTAGTGATTTTATTTATACCAGTTAAATTTCTAAAAACAAATGTTGATTATGACAATCGTATAATCTATATTTACAAGCTTATTATTTTTTCTTTCTTTGCTATATTACTCATTAATAATGGGAGCTTAACTGATCTGTATTCTTATAAGTCAAGCTCATATATTTGGATGATCGGAGCATTAATTTTTTCAAGTTATTTAATTGAGGATATTTTTAACAAAAAGATCATATTTATTTTGATTGTTTTTTATCTCGTCTATCAATTTAGTACTATTCATTATCCAGAGTCTCTCATAAGTTTTTTTGAAAATTATTCTGATAAATTTGATTTTCAAAAAGGTTCAGATCTTTTGATCATATATGTTGTCTCGATTTTATTTATTCAACGCAATATGAAAAATAAGTTCAATGCATTTACAATTTTTTTAGCATCTAGTGCAATACTTCTACCATTATTTCTTTATAAAAGTAAAGGTGCTTTCCTACCTGCAGTAGTGTTTGTGCTTTACTATTTATATCTGACGAGAAAATTAATCACAGCGCAATTATTAAGAAGTGTTCTAATAGGAATTTTATCGTTAATATTATTCATTGTCTCTACTTTTGAAGTTTATGGAAATTTAAATTTTAAGAAAATGGGAATGGACGGATATAACTCTGCTGAGGAGTTAACTCAACTTTTTACAATTAATGAACTCGACAAAGGCTTAACTGCAATTACATCTGAAAAAAATACAGATAAATTCTTTCTTTCATTTTTTATAATGGATGGCCGACTTTATTCAAGAGAAATGATGGCCAATTGGAGATTGGAAATATGGCAAGACATATTAAGAGACCTTAACAATGAAAACAGATTTCTTAGAGGTTATGGATACAATGAAATAATTCCGGCAATGGACTTAGTTCATCGAAGAGGCACTGACGGAACGAATGAAAACCCCCACAACTTTGTTTTTTATATATTAGCAAGAGGTGGATTGATACAATTAATTTTATTCGCATCTTTTTTCTTCTCAATAATTTTGTTGTATCATAAAAAATTTAAAAACTATAATATTTTAATATTTCTTATACCAATTCTCACAACGTCACTATTTGATGCAAGTTTAGAGAGTATTAGATTTCCACTAATTTTTTACTCTTTTCTAAGTTATTTTATGATGTATAGTGTTTTTGAAGAGAAGTTATCAACATTGGAAAGCAATGAGTAAAAACAAGGTAGCATTAATAACAGGAATAACCGGCCAAGATGGCTATTACTTAGCTAAATTATTATTAGAAAAAGATTATATCGTTCACGGTACTGTCAGAAGGTCTTCCAACATAAACACAGATAGAATCGATCCATTAATTTCTGAATACTCATCTGATGAAAAACTAAACTTACATTATTCTGACTTACTTGATTCGTCGTCGCTATCTTCGCTTGTTAATTTAATACAGCCTGATGAAATTTATAACCTAGCTGCACAATCTCACGTTAATGTATCGTTCAAAAACCCTATATTTACGACTCAGGTAGGAACTTTAGGTGCACTTTCGATTATGGAAGCTATTAGGTATTCAGATAAAAAAATTAAGTTTTATCAAGCATCATCATCTGAAATGTTTGGAGGTGAGAAAATGACAATGCTTAACGAAGAATCACCATTAATCCCAAAAAGCCCATACGCATCATCAAAAATTTTTGCACATCACATGGCCCAAATATACAGAGATTCTTATGATTTATTTATGACAAATGGAATATTATTTAACCATGAGTCTCCATATAGAGGCGAAACCTTTGTTACAAGAAAAATAACTAAGGCTCTTGGCAGAATTGCCCATGGAATTCAATCAAAATTAACTTTAGGTAATCTTGAAGCAAGTAGGGACTGGGGATTTGCTGGTGATTACGTAGAAGGAATGTTCTTAATGATGCAATATGATGAACCAGAAGATTGGGTTTTAGCTAGTGGAGAAACACATACTGTTAAAGAATTTCTAGATATAGCTTTTAAAACAGCAAATTTAAACTGGGAAGAATATGTTGTTACTTCAGAAAAATATTTAAGACCAAATGAAGTAGATTACTTGTTAGGAGATCCGACAAAAGCAAAAACTAAATTAAATTGGGAACCAAAAGTAAGCTTTGAAAATCTTGTTAAATTAATGGTAGATTTTGATATGAAAGAAGCTGAGAGAGAAAAAGTATTGATTGAAAAAAATTTGTTGAGACCTACTTGGGAAAACCCAATTTAATTAAGATTTTCTAGAAACCATTTATAGGTTATTTTAAGTCCATCTTCCAGTTTTGTTTTAGGTTGCCACCCCAAAGAATTTATATATGTACTATCAAGAAGTTTTCTTGGGTTACCATCAGGCTTAGTGTTATCAAAGACTAATTCACCTTTGAAATTAATCAATTGTTGAATTAATATTGCTAACTCTTTTATGGCAACCTCTTCATTACTACCAACATTTATTGTTGTATTTTCAACTTTTTTATCAATTAGAAATTCTATAGCTAAAGCTAAGTCATCGACAAACAAAAATTCTCTAAGTGGGGTACCAGTACCCCATATCTCAAATTCACTTTTCTTTTCTATCTTTGCATAATGCATCCTCCTGATTAACCCTGGAATGACATGTGAATCTAATTCTGAAAAATTATCGTTTGGTCCATATAGGTTAGTTGGCATAAGATTGTAAATTGTATGATTAAACTGTTTAGTCATTGCATCTGCTAGTTCAATTGCAGCAAGTTTTGCTACAGCATAGGGTGAGTTGGTTGGTTCAAGTTTCCCAGAGAAAATAGAATTTTCACTTATTGGATCTTCAGCATTCAGTGGATATATACAACTACTTCCAAGATTAATTATCTGAACTTCTGGATACTCAATTAATGCTTCTAAGATATTCATATTTATCTTTAGATTTTCAATAAGAAACTCTGATCGAAATGTATTGTTAGCAAGAATTCCTCCTACTTTTGCAGCAGCTATAATCACAACATCAGGCTTTGATTTTTCTATTTTGTCAAGAGTTTCTTTGTAACTAAACAGATTTGTATCCTGTCTAGTAGACGATATTACATTAGAAACCTTTGAAGACTTTGATAAAATTCTCACACAAGACGAGCCAACAAGTCCCTTAGAACCAAAAACTAAAATATTATTTTTTGCCATCAATTGAAATGATAAGATATATTTGAAATTATTTCTTAAGTTAAATCTTAAATTACTATTATTAAACTAATGTGTGGATTTATTGGTAGTATTTCAAAAAATCCTATTTCATATTCTGATTTAAATACTGCTAATCAATATATCGTATGTAGAGGACCTGACAAAAATATTTTTTACAATAATGAAAACAAGAAATTTAAATATAATTTAAATAAGTATTTTCATTTTGAATTCAACAGACTGTCAATTTTAGATCTTTCTGAAGAAGCTGATCAACCTATGTATTCAGAAATTTCTGATAACGTGTTAATGTTCAATGGTGAAATTTACAATCATGATGATTTAAGAAAAGAACTAGAGTCTACTGGAACAGTATTCAATACAGATCACTCGGACACTGAAGTTATATTGCAAGGGATAACAAAACATGGTTTAGATTTTATTGAAAAATTAAATGGACAATTTTCAATATTTTTTTTGAATAATAAATATAAAAAAGCTTATTTGATAAGAGATAGGCTTGGACAGAAACCACTTTATTTTTCATTAGACAACGAAAGATTTATCTTTTCATCAAATTTTTTATCAATAAACAAAGTTCTTGATAATTCATCAATAAATGAAGATGCAATAAACAATTATTTAAATGTTGGAATAATTCCAGGTAAAAACACAATATTAAATCAAGTTTCAGAAGTGTTACCTGCTCAAATAATTGAAATAAATATTGAAAATTTAAAGATAACAAATACTTTTAATTATTGGGAAATCGATAGTGTTACCAGCGAAAAAGCATTTGATGAAAACGAATTTTTATCATTGTTTCAAAATTCAGTAAAAATAAGACAAATTGCTGATGTTCCGATAGCTTATTTTCTATCTGGAGGTGTTGACTCCTCTTCTATTCTTCAGAGTGCTTATGAAACAAGTAATGAAAAAATTAATTCTTATTCTGTTACCCACCAGAATAAAAAATATGATGAATCGGTTTGGTCAAATATTGTCGCAAACAAATTTGAAACCAATCACCATACAGAAAATATGACTAAAAATATTGAAATTGAATTAATTAATGAAGCCTTACATACAATAGATCAGCCTTACTTTGATCCGTCTGTAGTACCTTCATTTATTCTTTCAAATATGATTTCTAAGAATTACAAAGTTGCTATTTCTGGAGATGGTGGAGATGAATTACTCTGCGGTTATGAACGTGTAATCAAAAGTCACACGATAAATCAAAGGTCCAACATGGCTAAATATTTATTTAAATTTTATCCTGCATTTTTAGGAACTGGAAATAAAATACTTAGATACAGTAAAGATATTTCTGAATCATATTGGTCATTTCATGAAGATTTAAAACTTATGAAATTACTTAAATTAAAACCTAATCAATCTTATAAAGATAAATACTCACCACATCCAGTTAAATCATTGAAAGAATTAATGTGTATTGATTATAAATTCTATCTTTCAGAAATGATGTTGTTTAAAGTTGACAGGACATCAATGGCAAATTCCCTTGAGGTAAGATCTCCATACTTAGACTATCGATTAATTGAGTATGTTTTTAAATCAAATTTAGATTATATCGACCACAGTCAACCAAAAAAAATAATGAAAAATTATTTATCTTCCAATTTTGATGCTGAATTCTTGAATAGACCTAAACAAGGATTTGTTTTTGATGTAGAAAAGTGGGTTTATAAAAATATTAGCTATATCGAAAATGAGCTTAAGGGGTCTATTATTAATGAATATAATAAAAAAATTATAAATACCCTTTCGATAAACAAATCTAGAATTAATGGGATAAGAATTTGGAAATTATTTGTATTATCAGACTTTATGAAAAGATTGTAAATGTTAAAAAATAATATACAAAAAGTTATAAGACTTATAAATATTCTTTTGTTTAAAAAAAGTCTTCCTAATCAAATCATAATATATTTTCATGAAACAGATGAAGTAGAAATATCAGCTATTGAAGATATTATCCTCTTTTTCCAAAACTTAGAATATGATTTTGTATCAATTTCAAAAATTTCAAAAAATTTTGGTTCTGAGAAAAAAATGTTTTCTTTTACCTTTGATGATGGATTTTTAAATTGGAAAAACTTAATACCAATTTTTGACTTATACGATGTGAAAGCAACATTTTATTTAAACACAGTTATTTTAACTGATGAAAGCAATGACACCTTTTTAAAGAATATTGGATTAGATAAGGAAGAGAAAATTATAAACAAAAGCGTGCTGGAGGAACTTATTAGTAGTAATCATGAGATTGGTGCTCACACACATTCACACCATAAATTATCAAACTTAAAATTTGAGGATTTTAGGAATGAAATAGAAACTAATTTGGATATTTTAAAACAGTTTTCTATTGATATTAAAAGCTTCGCAATCCCATTTGGCATGAGAAGATATTTAAAAAATGAACAAATACGATATTTAGAAAATAACTTTCAAACTTTATGTTACGGTGAGGCTGGCATGTTATATAAGCAGGATAATAAGAATATTCAGAGGTATCCTTGGCAAATTAACTTAACTTTTTATCAGAATTTAGTAAATTTAAGTACCGATACAAATTTATTCAATAAATTCACTAAAAGAAGTGGTCTTGGATAGGCCTTCTATGAATTTCTAGATGTATTCAACTTAATTGTTGATTCAAGTAAATAAACTATTAATTTAAAACCATCTCTGAATCTAGATATTTGTGTTTCTCCATAAATTCGACTTCTGTAGTGAACAGGATATTCCAAAATTTTATTTCCAAAATAGGCTGAAGAAAATATTAAATCAAAATCTCCAAATGGATCAGAACTCTTTAAGATGCTTTGCCATTCGTATATTTTGTTTACAAGATTTCTTTTAAATACTTTTGTTCCACAAAGTGAATCTGTCAACTTCTGATTGATTATGTAAGAAATTATGAATTGAAATAAAATATTTCCTATATTATTTATTCTCCTCATTGCTCCTTCTTCCATTTTATAAATTAATCTTGTTCCATTGACAAAATCAGCCCTTCCTTCTTCTATTATGCTGAAGAATGTTGATAAGGTTTCAGGATCTACACTCAAGTCTGAATCTAATATGGCAAGAAGCTCACCTTTTGAATTTTCAATTGCTTCATAAACTGCGCCAGCTTTACCACGGGATGACTGTTCAATTAATTTTATATCTAAATGATTATGAGTATTTTTAATAATTTTTGCAGCTTCATATGTATTATCTTCTGACCTACCACATACAATAATAAACTCAACGTCATTACCTAAATCTGGCATCCTTGAGAACAGAATAGGCAGATTTTTTTCTTCGTTTTTCGCTGGTACAATCACAGTTTTCGAGTATGTTTGAGATTCATTTGTTGTTTTAGTAAATAACATGTAATTATTAATTCCTAAATTAAAAATATTTAATATAATCTCCAAAAGCTGGTTAAGAATATTTCCAATTTGCAAGAATTTGAATGGAAAAATCTGCCTTGAGTAGCTTTTATTTAATTCAAAACCGGCACTTTTTGCAATAGAATTAATTTTTTTAGGATGAATATAAGATCTTGGCCTTGATTTATTTTTAAGATTAAGTAATTCAAAAATGTAAAGAAAAAGATTCCACTTCGTATTTATGGATGTAATTAATATTTTTCCATTTTGACTTATCCTATCGTTTAATTGATCAAGAAACTTATATATATCTGAAGTGAGTTCAAAAATGTCTGTTACAACTATTAAATCATATTTTTTGTTACTAGGTAAAACGCTTTCGATATCTTCATCAATTTCTATATATGTTGTTTCAATTTTAGAAATTAATGAAGTTTCTAAAATTTTGTTAGAGTCTTGCTTATTGTTTACAATATGTAGAATTTTTGCATCAACATCAAAATACCTTTTTATTTCGTTATAATGCCTTGTGTTGTAAGTTAATGAAGCTAGTTTAAACATTGATTTTTAATATAAGTATATATGTAATAATGTATAAAGAAACACATTACTTCTAGACAAAAAAAATGAATGAAAATAGACATAAGTCAAATACTGCAAATTTTTTCTGGGAAGGAAGTCTCACAAACTATGAAGCAGCAAGCATTAATTCTTTTGTTAATAATGGGTTCAAAGTAAATCTTTGGAGCTATGGTCAAAAAACGTTTTCAAAAATTAGTGAAAAAGTAAATATTAAAAATGCATCAGACATTTTGTCGATTGAGTTACTTGATAAATTAAATCAAAACTATCAAAAAGCAAACTATTCATCATTTTCAAATCTTTTTCGCTACAAACTCCTAGATATATATGGTGGGTGGTGGTTTGATACCGATTGTCTATGTCAAAAGAATGTAAAGTATTTTGAAAATTTAATCTCTAACCGAGATTATGTTCTCGGTTTAGAAAAAAAAGATTATGTTGGTAGTGCTGTAATGTATTTTTCTAATACTGAACTCTTGAATGAAATTGAAGATAGTGCTTATAAGTTAATTAATGAAAACAAGTACAAATTAAAGTGGGGAGAAATTGGTCCGGATTTGATTACAGAAGTTGTAATAAAAAATGGATTAATAGAAACGGTTTTGCCACCCAATTATTTTTTTCCTGTATCACCTAATAAAATCCAAGAATTATTTGATCCCAAAATTAATAAGGAGGAAATCAGTAAATTAAATGATTCATATGTTTGTCATACATGGAATGAAATGTTTAGAAAGTACGATATCAACAAAAAAGTTTTCCCACCACAAGGTTCATTTCTATATAATCAATTTGAAATTCATGGTATTTTCCAAAACAATGAAAAAATTTATACAAAATTACTGATGTTAAGATTTAAATCATTAATCTCAATCTTTTTTAAAATATTTTCGAGAATAAAAGTTACAATTAAAAACTATAAGAAATAATGATTAGAAAAAGAGCATTAATAAGATATTCCACTTATTTTTCAGGTGTATCAACTACAGCAGTTAGCATATTTCTAATTAATTATTATTTAGACTCAAATGAGTTTGCTGTCTGGGGGGTTGCAAATTCGTTAATTTATATACTTTCTCAGCTAGGCCAGCTTACTTATGTACAATATGTAGAAAAATATTTTCCAAACTTAAGTGACAAAGAAAAATTAAAAACTTTGTATAAGTTTATTAAAACAACAATTGTTTTCTTTCCATTATGGTTTTTTGTATTAGTTTTATTGTATTTCCTAAATTACTTTTCGAAATTTAATATAACAAATATTGGCTACTTGTTTTTGATGATTACAATCTCAGTTGTTATCGAAGCATCTATAGAAATAGTGTCAAAGTATTTGTTAACAAAAGAACAGACTATTGGACTGGACAAAAATGAATTTCTTTATTCTAAATTTTTAAGATTATTTATTTTTATTTTGCTTTTGATTAATGGATTTAGTATTTATCACCTACTTTTTACAAATATTATCTTAAGAACCTTCTTATTATTAAAAGTTATAAACACTGATAATGATTCAATCCTAACTATCTTAAAAAATATCATAACTAGTCAGATCTGGAATGATAACTTCACAAAAATAAGATATACTTTTGTTGCTTTTGGCATAAAGACATTACTGATTAGTTTTTTAAATGTATTGTTTCTAATTTTCTCTAATTTTGCAACTAGTGAGGCAATAGCTATTGCATCTCTTGGAGTTTTAATTATTAATAATTTAAGACCAGCCGTTGGTTCACTAACTAGTTTACTTTCACCAATAATCTCAAAAAATGTTGAAAATTCAAATAAAGATTCAAAATTAATTACAAACTTTTTGTATGTTAATTCTTATAGTGCGTCATTTTTTCTTATCATCGCAGTATTGTTTGTTGATACATACAATCAATTTTTTAATATTATCAATCTGGTTGGTTATGACCCTGATAGAGTTATATTACTTTCAATTCTTGCATGTATAATCAGCTCTCTTTATTATCCAAAACTTTGGCATGTAAAGTTTTCAAATTTA
>MDTB01039495.1_pt1 | contig 12754 bp, 13 predicted proteins | sample 811161 | NCBI WGS metagenome assembly MDTB01 (sample SAMN05326650, study PRJNA326480) | marine metagenome | isolation source: seawater | place: Mediterranean Sea | collected 2009 | reverse complement strand
TTAAAAAATAAAACATTTGATTTTTTGGACACTTTAAAGATTAATAACCTTTTATTTAGCTTTTATATATCCATATATTGCTAAAGAGAAAAAAATAAAATTAATCCTACTAAAAAAATTGCATGTCCAAGTCCAATATGGAAAATACTTCCCATTTGAATAACATCAGGATTACTACTATTAACAAACTCTTTAGACATAGCTTCGGAAAAAAACATACAAATGAGACCTAATAGTAAATTATAAACAGATAGAATTGTTAAAGTTAATTTTGTTTTCATATTATTAATTTTTTATTAAATATATATTTTTTTTTTTAATTTAAATTTCATAGCCAATTTTGAATGATCCCCAAAATAAAAATTTATGTTTAGAATCAGAGAAATTATAATTAAGTGGATAAGATCCATTTGGAGTAATCTGAATAATATAAGAAGGTCCTATTTCTATACTTAACTTCATCTTCTTGACATTTTTATAAAAACCAACAGGAAAATTATTGATTATTCTGGCACCACCTGAACCTTGCAATAGATATCCAGATTTTATTGAATAAAAAAAATTATTATTACTTGAATAGTAATTTAATCCAATACCTGTTCCCAAAAATCCAAATGCTAAGTCTACTGAGGTATTTTCTTTTAAAAAATATTCATACGATAAACCCATATACCCAGATTGACCAAGCATACAAAAAGAAATTACTTTTTTACCATCAAAGAAACTTTTATTAGCAGAATACAAAAAAACAATTAATGTTTAATAAAATAAATATTAATATTAACCTCATTTTATTATGAATTATAAGCATCTATGAGAAATATAGATGCTTAGTGGGCCCACCTGGGCTCGAACCAGGGACCCCTTGATTATGAGTCAAGTGCTCTAACCAGCTGAGCTATGGGCCCTTACTTTTTTTAATTAAAAGCAATAATAAATGCAATATTAAGCAATATCAACTGAAATAAAAAAATAAACTTCAACTTTTACCGTGAGGCTTTGGTCGTGAATTTTTGTCTATATGAACAAAAACTATTTTTTCAATTATAATAATAATCTTTTGGGTTTGCTTAACCCTTGCTTGACATTTAACAGTTATTGAACTGGTACCAAAATTTTTAGTTTCAAGTCCAATTTCAATTACATCTCCAATTTTAGCAGGATGAACAAAATTTATTTCAGAAATATATTTTGTTACTACATTTTTATTATCTAGTTGGCACATAACATATATAGCAGCTTCTTCGTCAATCCATCTTAATAATGTTCCACCAAATAAAGTTCCACTAGCATTTAGATCTTCAGGTTTTACTAATTTTCTAGTATGATAAATCATATTACTTTTTTATTATTTCTTGACAAATTTCAATTAAAACTCCACTTGTTTTTTTTGGGTAAATAAAACATATTAGTTTGTTGTCTGCTCCTTTTTTTGGAACATTATTAACTAATTTAAACCCCAATTTAACTAATCTTTTCATTTCCTCATAAATATCATCAACTAAAAAAGCAATATGATGAATTCCTTCTCCTTTATTTTTTATAAATTTTGCTATTGTAGAATCGTCCCCAATAGCCTCTAACAGTTCTATTTTAGAATTGTTAACTTTGAAAAAAGAAGCTTTTACAGATTGTAATTCTAATGTCTCTTCTTTATAGGGAGCTATACCAAGAATATTTTCGTAAATAAAATTAGATTTTTTTAAATCTTTAACTGCAATTCCAATATGATCTATTTTTTTCATAATTTTTGTTTAGAATTTAAATTATAATAATAACTTTTATTTTCCATTAGAAATTTATGACTTCCCTCCTCAACTATTTTACCATTTTTCAATACACAAATTTTATCTGCATCTATTATACTAGATAATCTATGTGCAATTATAATTGAAGTCCTATTAATCATTAAATTATTAATAGCCTTTTGGACAAGTTCTTCACAATTTAGATCTAAAGCTGATGTAGCTTCATCAAGAATTAAAATTGAAGGATTTTTAATTATAGCTCTTGCAATTGATATTCTTTGTTTTTCACCTCCTGACAATTTATTTCCTGATTCCCCAATAACATACTGATATGTGTCCTCTTTTTTCATAATAAATTCGTGCGCATTAGCAATTTTAGCCGCATTTTCAACTTGCTTATAATTTACATTTTGACCTCCTAGTGAAATATTATTAAAAATTGTATCATTAAATAAAATTGGATCTTGAGTAACCAAACTAATTTCGTCTCTTAAATTTTTAACTTTAAAATGATTGATATTTATATTATCAAAACAAATTGAACCAGAATGTAGCTCATATAACCTTGGCAATAAATTTATAAGTGAGCTTTTTCCAGATCCTGATTCTCCAACAATAGCTACTTTACTTCCCTTTTTAATATTTAAACAAATATTATCTAATATTTTTTTTTCTCCATAAGAAAATGTAACATTATCAAATATAATTTCTTTTTTAAAAAGAATTTTTGAAATTTTTTGTTGGTTTAAATTATAATCGATTTTGAAATTTAAAACTTCAAATATTCTCTCAGCTGCAGTAAAACCCTTTTGTATGTCGTAATAGCCTTGAGTTAATGACTTTATGGGAGAAAGAATCTGTGAAAAAATTATTAAAAACCCAATAAAAGATTGAGGACTCAATGTATGTTGATCATTTATATTGCCAGTAAATATTAAATTTCCACCATACCAGACAATAAAAACCATAACAATAGTACTTAAAAACTCACTCATAGGAGATGCCAAGTCTCTTCTCTTGTAAATACTTGAGGTTATTTTTTTATTCAAAATTAATTGTTCATTAAATCTGTCATTTATGATTTTTTCTGCGTTAAAAATTTTTATAATTCTGAGTCCAAATATATTTTCCTCAAATGCTGACATTATCTTAGAAATTTGAATTTGACCTTTTTTTGATTTCTTTTTTAAATTTCTACCAATATTACCTATTACAAGACCTGCAACTGGAAAAAGTAACAACACAATTAATGTTAAATTTAGATTTATAATTACTAAAAGTATCAGAGATAATATAATATTAATAGGAGAAAAAATTAAAATATTAAATAATCTTACCAAAGAAAATTCTATATCATTTACATCATTAGTCATTCTTGATAACAAATCACCTTTTCGCTTATTAGAAAAAAAAGAATCTGGTAAAATGATAACTTTTTCATGAATTAACTTTCTAATGTCTTTAATAATTCCTGTTCTAATGGGTATCATTGAGTATAGAGAAAGGTATCTAGTAAGATTTTTTAAAAAAAATGCCAAAATTATTACCAAACATATAATTCCTAGAGAAGTTTCGTTTCCATATAAATCAATAAATTTAGTTAGTTTAAAGGAAAAAAAAGTTTTTAACCAAACTACTGAAAATTCAAACTCTGAAATATCGACAACTCTATTATGAGTACCAAATAAAATTCCAAGTACAGGAATTATTAACGTAAAAGAAAAAAGTCCAAAGAAAATTGAAATTGTGCTAAGAATTATATTAAGAAGAAATAATAACTTATAATTTTTAACAAATTTTAAAACTTTTATGAAATCAGACATTATAGTTTGAATTTAAGATAAAAATATAAAATTCAACAATTATATTTAAGTATATTGTTTAATTAATATCAATTATAATAAAATAAAAAAACAATAATGTAAATTTATATATTTGCTATATGGAAACGACAAGACAAAAAAAAGTAGCAAGACAAATTCAAAAAGATCTAGCTGAAATAATTTTAAAAAATAATAATTTGATTTATCCAAAAAGTTTAATTTCTGTCTCTAAAGTAAGAATGAGTCCTGATTTGTCTTATGCGAAAGTTTACTTGAGTGTTTTTCCACTAAAAGATCAAAAAACATTCTTAAAATCAATTAATAGATTCTCTTTTCAAATAAAGAATGAACTTGCTTTAAGAGTTAAAAATCAATTACGCATAATACCTGAATTATCATACTTTATTGATGACTCCATTGACTATCTGGAAAATATTGATAAACTTTTAAATACAAAAACAGACAATAACTGATATATTTTGAATCTATCTTTTCATATAGCATTTCGTTATCTTTTTTCAAAAAAAAATAGAACTGCAATAAATATTATTACTTTCATATCGTTAATTGGAATAACAGTTGGAACTGCTTCATTAATTCTAGTTTTATCTGTTTTTAATGGGTTTGAATCACTAATAAAAAATATATATGATGACATTAATCCTGATTATTTAATTACTAAAAAAAATTTTCAAAGTTTTTCAACAAACTCAATTAATTATGACAAAATTTTAGAAATCGTTGATTGTAATGAAATTACTGAAATTTATGATAGGAAGGTTTTAATTCAATCAATTGATAATGAAAATAAAATAAGAAATGAATTTGGAATTTTAAGAGGAATAAATAAAATTTATAGTAATGAAATTGGGTATTTCGAGAAATTCATTAGCAAAGGTCAAAATATCAATAATAAAGGGTTGTGCATTATAGGTTCTGTATTAGCAAATTCTATGCTTCTTAATCCAGATATAGAATTAAAAAAAATAGATGTTTTTGTTCCCAATAAAAATATGCAATTTAATAGTTTAAAAAAAAATAATTTTTTTAGTAAAACTAGACTTTTAGTTAGTGGAACTTTTCATACAAATACAGAGATCGATAATAAACTAATCATTACTTCAATGGATTTTTTTGAAAATTCAGAGTATTCAAATGAAATTTCATCAATTGAAGTAAGAACTAAAATTAAAAATTCTAATATTAAAGAAAGTCTAATTAAAATCTTTGCTCATGATTTTTTAATAAAAAATAAATATGAACAACAAAATTTTTTGTATCGAATTTTAAAAACAGAAAAATTAATTATTTATATAATTCTAACATTCATATTAGCTGTAGGTTCTTTTAATATTATTTCATCAATAATTATGACAATTTTAGAAAAAAAACATGATATAAATTTGTTATGGAACCTAGGTGGTCAAAGAAGTTCAATTAAAAATATTTTTATTATTCAAGGATTCTTAATTAGTCTTTTTGGAGCCATATTTGGAATAATAATAGGTTTGACAATTTGTTTTATACAGGAAAAATTTGGTTTAATTAAACTTGGAAACCCTGATGCATTTATAATATCTTACTACCCTATTAAAATTAAAATTATTGATATTATTTCTGTTGTATTTACAGTAATTTTTTTAGGATTATTACTTTCAATTATTCCATCTAATTTAATTAATTATTTTACTAAAAAGTTAAACAACTGAGTAATTGAGATAATTTGAATTAATTTGATCTAAAATATTAATTAATTCATCAAAACTATGACTAGATACAAGTCTGTTTCTATATTCTTTAATGCCTGGTAAATTTTTAAAGTAATTTGAATAATGCCTTCTCATTTCCAAAATTCCTAACCTCTCTCCTTTCCAATTTATAGATTTAATCAAATGTTTTTTACATACACTAACTCTTTGTTCAAGTAATGGAATTTTAATTTTTTCCCCATGGTTTATAAATTGTTTTATTTCGTTGAAAATCCAAGGATATCCAATCGAAGCTCTACCTATCATTATACCATCGACTAAATATCTTTCCTTCATAATTTTAGCTTTTTCAGGAGTGTCAACATCTCCATTGCCAAATACAGGTATTGTCATTCTTTTATTTTCTTTTACTTCTCTAATTAGAGACCAATCTGCACAACCTTTATACATTTGTTTTCTTGTTCTTCCATGAATTGAAATTGCTTTTATACCCACATCTTGTAACCTCTCGGCAACCTCAACAATAAACTTTGTTTCTTCATTCCAACCTAGCCTAGTCTTAACTGTTACAGGAAGATTTGTAGATTTAACAATTTCTTTAGTCATTTTAACCATTTTTGGTATGTCTTTCAATATACCTGCTCCTGCACCCTTACATGTAACTTTTTTAACTGGACATCCATAATTAATATCAATAATATCTGGATTAACTTCTTCGGCAATTTTTGTAGCTTCCTTCATTGATTCAATATCATTTCCAAATATCTGAATACCAATTGGTCTTTCATATTCAAAAATATCAAGTTTTTGAATACTTTTAGATGCACTTCTAATAAGGCCCTCTGATGAAATAAATTCAGTAAACATCAAATCAGCTCCGTTCTCTTTACACAATAGCCTAAAGGGAGGATCACTAACATCCTCCATTGGAGCAAGCAAAATTGGAAAATTTCCAAGTTCAATATTTCCTATCTTTACCAAAAATATTTTTAATTAATTATGATTTCAAAAATAATAAAAAAAACAAAAGGTACATTAATAAATAAAAGCTTAAATATTCAAATATTTTTTCTTGTATTAATAATTCTAATTAGCCTATTAATATTTAACTTCATTGGAATGTATTTTGGAAATATGTTTTTTGATATCGGTAATATTAAAAGTATAAACCTTACTGAAAAATTAAACAATGAAAAATTTATTGATTTACTTAAGTCAATTCAAATTGTAAATGCTATAGGCACATTTATAATTCCAACTGTAATATTTTATCATTTAAAAGGTGATAATCTCAAGAAGGGCATTAAACTCAATAATAATATTAAATTTTATGATATTCTAAAACTTTTTTTATTGAGTATAATAATGATTCCCATTGCAAACGCTTTTGGGTATTTAAATTCTAAAATAATCCTTCCCGATTTTCTTTATTTTATAGAAAATATTGAAAATCAAACTATTTTACTAACTGAGAAGTTTCTTGAAATGAAATCTTTGTTAGATTTAATTCAAATGATTTTCATAATTGGTATAACTGCATCTATATGTGAAGAATTTTTATTTAGAGGAGTCATTCAAAATTTATTAATTGAAAAATTAAATTCAGTTCACTATTCAATTCTTATTAGTGCAATAATATTTAGTATTTTTCATCTTCAATTTAGTGCAATATTACCAAGGTTCATTTTAGGTATAATTATCGGATATGTTTATTTAAACTATAAAAATCTTATTCACCCGATTTTATTACATTTCTTTTATAATTCGACATTAGTAATTTTATCTTTTCTTGGACAAAAAGAATTTTTCAGTAATAACATAGAAGAAATTGGGACTGAAACTAATTACTCAATTCTAATTTTTATTGTAATTAGTTTAATGATATTATATCAAAATTACAGAAAGGTAATAAAATAGATTTTTAATCTAATTGAGAATAAGTAGCATAATTAATTTTAAAAGCCTGAGCTTTTCTTAACTCTTGTTTAATATCAGTAATCAATCCCATCTTTGCGTCTACGTCAGCCTTAATACATGTAATTAGCAGTGGGATTTTTTCTTCTGAAGTAGATTCTCTTTTTGATGCAACGAAGTCTTGGATATCAGCTGTAGTTTTAAAGGAATCATTGAGTTGTATTCTTGGCTCAGATCCAAACTTTTGCTTCATACCAGATACAGGAGCACCTACATATATATAGCTACATAATGACTTATCCTCAATTTTCTTAATCTCGGAAGCTTGAGGTAAAGTGTTTTCAACAAATAATGTAGTTTCTCTCATAACAGTTGTCACCATAAAAAAGAACAAAAGCATAAATACAATATCAGGTAAAGAAGCAGTTGATATTGCAGGTGTCCCTCCAGACTTTTTCTTTTTAAATCTACTCATTTAATTTCCTCCTATATTTTTTGGTTCAGCTTCAGATATTTTTTCAGGAAATAATTTTCGAATTTCCTTTTTTGATGCACCTTTTAATTCAGAATAATTTACACCGTATTTTTTTTGAGCTTCTCTATCTCTTAACTCTCTGTATGCAGCAGATAACTCATTTTGGACCTTAATATACATCTCATAAGATGTACCTCTATCGTTTTGTAGAGATATTATAGCTTTTTGTGGATTATCTGAAAGATCTGGATTTTTTCCAAAGTTATCTAAAAAAGCCTTAGTTCCAGATCTTAATTGAGATATATCCATTAATTCTTCTTCAACAAGTAATTGATCTCTTGCATTAACTAAAACCACATAAATATTTCTAGCTTTAATTTGAGAATCATCAATAATATCTTCTTCTTCAGGCATTGGAGGAAGTTTTCTAACTAACCCAGTATCAACATCCATAGTTGTTGTAACTAAGAAAAAAATTAAAAGTAAAAAGGCTATATCAGCCATTGAACCTGCATTTATCTCTGGTAATGATCTTCTAGACATATTTTTACTTAAATAATTTTACTATTTCAGAATAAACAACAAGTAAAACAGCAAGCAAAGAGAGTATATAAAAAAATATAAGACCAGAACCAACTATTTTTGAATTACTTGGTGTAACTCCAAATTGTTTGTAACCATCAAATACTTCATCACTTGCCAATAAATATGAAATCAGAAAAGTAAAAACAAAAGTTAAAACATAGATAAAAAATTGTTTTGATTTTTTTGGGTTTTTAATTATCCCCAAAAGAGGAAATAAAATAGCAGAAAAAGCAGCACCAAAAATTAATAAATAAGTTAAAATAAGACCATAATTTGTCATAAAATTACCCATAACTAATATTTATTTTTTTAAATTTTTACTGGATAACATATCTATAAGAGTGATAGAAGCATCCTCCATCGAATTGACAAGACTGTCAATTTTTGAAATTATATAATTATAAAAAACTTGTAAAATCATTGCTACTATCAAACCAAAAACAGTGGTTAATAAAGCAACTTTAATACCCCCAGCAACTAAAGCAGGAGAAATATTATTATTTGCCTCTATAGCATCAAATGCACCAATCATTCCAATTACAGTACCCATAAATCCAAGCATTGGTGCCAGAGCGATAAAAAGTGAAATCCAGGAGGTATTTCTTTCTAATCTACCCATCTGAACAGACCCATAAGCAGAGATTGATTTTTCAACCATTTCTAATCCTTCAGAAGATCTTTCCAGACCTTGATAGAATATTGAAGCAACAGGTCCTGGAGTATTTCTACAAACTTCCTTTGCTGATTCAACATTTCCTGTATTTAAGGCATTATCAATATCAGATAATAGCTTATCAGTATCGGTTGTTGCAAGATTAAGATATATTATTCTTTCAATACATAGAGCTAAACCTAAAATAAGTGCAATCAAAACAACTCCCATAAACCCAGCTCCACCTTCAATAAATTTTTCTTTTAAAACTTGGTGAAAATTTTGATTTGATTCTGTTACAGGTAAATCTTCATTATCGACTAACTCATTAACATTTGAATCTTTTAGTAAAGAGTCAGTAACCATAGAATCAGAAGTCATGGAATCAGTTACTAAAGAATCCTGAGAAAATAAAAAAGAGCTTAATGTTAAAAAACATAGAAAGGTTAAAATTGAAAATAATCTTTTGTTCATATTGGTAATTTTTTTTAAACTTTAAACAAATTTAATCAAATATTCTAAAATCCAATAAAAAATTAATCTTATAATTTTTTTTTTATTAAGCAAAAAAAAACCACCTAGTAATTAGGTGGCTTTTTTTTATTTAAGAAATTATTTATCTCTTAATTTTTTTCTCTACAGTTGCATCATTATATAGATACATCAAAGTAGTACCTGAAGGAACATCTCTTGGATCAACTTCTTGACCTAACATATTAACTACTCTTACAAGTGTTCTAATATCATTAGGGTGAATCATTGTTTCCATTTCATATGCCCAATTAGGAACTGTCGGTGAGATATCTATTCTTAGGTCGGTTGGTAAGAACATGAACGATGCATCACCACTCATATTAACTTGATAACCTTGACCTGGAACTAAGTCTCCAATCGCATTGAATCCAAACTCAGGCCAGTAAACTTCACCTTCATTATTCTTAACAATATTGATATTAGACTCAACATCCATGAATTGAGCAACCGCATCAGTTGGGTATACTAAATTGTAACCTATCATATTCCAACCTTCAACTAAATTAAGTGGAATCTGTCCATAAACTGAAGGGTCAGAGATTGCTAAAGAATCCATCAATAATGAGTTACTAGCAACTTGAACTTGGTACTGGTCTAACATAACATCAATTACTCCAGATAGAGAATCAATATTAGCTAGTAACATCTCATTTTCAGCAGAAATGTTAGCAGACTCAGCAGTCATTGAAGCCCAAGCAGTTGAAACTCCAGTATAAACTCCAGTTATGTCATCTAGTTCTATTCCAACAGTTGATTCAATAAATAGCTCAACATCATTTAACAATGTTGACATTGAATCTACTACTGATTGAAGAACTTCATCCGCATTACTTGCAAGTTCAGCAGAATCTGCAGAACAAGCTGCGAGTGTTTCTGCTAATAATTGCTCGTAACTAGATTCCATTGCATCAAGTTGAGCCTGGTAATCTGCAACATCAGAATCGTATGAACTTTGTAAACTTGTTAATGCATCGTTCCATGCTGAAACAGTATCAGCTAAGAAGTCAGGATTAGAAGAACATGAACCATCATCATCAGTTGCTAGAGGATCAAAATTAATCATGAGAGAATAAGTACAACCCATTCTGTAACATGAACCATTATCAATAGTTGCATCTGAGTCGTAATTATCTGCCCAACTTGCAGTACAACCTACTTTGTAACAAGTACCATCATCATCAGTTGCTATTGGATCATAATTTGTTGCCCAATCAGCAGTACATCCTAATCTGTAACATGATCCATCATCAACTGTAGCGTTAGCATCGAAGTTATCAGATAACCCATCTGTACAAGCTGATAATGAACATGAACCATTGTCCATATTTGCAAGAACATCATAGTTATCTGCCCAATCTGAAGTACATCCTTCTCTTAGACATGAACCATCATCTACATTTGCTGCAGGATCAAAGTTATCAGCCCAATCAGAAGTACATCCTAAGTATTGACATGAACCATCATCAGACGTAGCAAGAGAGTCATAGTTAGCAGCATTCATATCTGAACAAGCAGCAAGGGCACAAGAGCCATCATCAGATGTAGCATTAACATCGTAGTTATCAGCCCAATCAGACATACATCCTGCTAATTGACAAACTGGAACACTCACACCACCTCCACAAGCAGTACACATTTCGTTAGATATAAAGTCATCATCATCATATCCACCACACCAGCTTGGGAAGTTTGCATAAGCAGAACATCCATCACCATATGGGTCAGTAGCACCATTATCGTTATCAACCATCACTCCAGAAGGTTCAACATTTGCAAGAGAGTCAAAGTTATCAGCCCAGTCAGACATACAACCTTCTCTAGTACATGAACCGTCATCAGATGTAGCAAGAGAATTGTAGTTGTCAGCCCATTCAGACATACATCCTGCTAATTCACATGATCCATCATCAGATGTAGCCAGAGAGTCAAAGTTATCAGCCCAGTCAGACGTACATCCAGCTAGTTGACAAACAATGATAGCATCTCCACCGCCACATCCTGTACACATATCTTGGGCATTGAATCCAGAAGAACCATACCATGATGTGTAACTACATCCCCAAGTGTTATTATTGTACCAAGTACAATTATCACCCCATTGATCAGTTAAATCACCATCAGAATCTGATAATTCATCAGCAGGTTGGTAAGTAGCATTTGAATTGTAATTATCAGCCCAATCTTCCATACAACCACCTAGAATACATGAACCATCATCAGTAGTTGCGTTAGCATCATAGTTCTCAGCCCATTCTGACATACAACCGGCTAATACACATCCACCGTTAGGAGCTTCTACAGCTAATCCACCACCACAAGCAGTACACATGTCACCAGAGATGAAATCATCATCATCGTATCCACCGCACCACCAAGGGTAATTAGAGTAAGCAGAGCATCCATCACCGTATGGGTCAGTAGCACCATTGTCATTATCAACTAGTTCTGTAACTGGTTGGGTTGATAGGGAATCATAATTATCTGCCCAATCAGACATACATCCTTCTCTAAAGCATGATCCATCATCAACGGTAGCTAGAGGATCGTAGTTGTCAGAATCAGGATTAGTACATCCATTTCTGAAACATGAACCATCGTCATCAGTTGCTAAAGCATCATAATTATCCATATTAGAATCCATACATCCATTTCTGAAACATGATCCGTCATCAATAGTAGCTAAAGAATCATAATTATCCATATCAGAATCCATACATCCGTTTCTGAAACAGTGAGGAGTAGATATTGTATTGTAAGTAGTATCACTTGACATAGCTCCACCACCACATCCAGTACACATTTCTTGAGCATCAAATGCAGTAGCACTGTACCACGATGTATATCCACAACCCCAAGTATTACTATTGTACCATGAACATCCGTCACCCCAATTGTCACCTAATCCATTATCTGAATCAGCAAAAACAGAAGTAACTACAGTATCATATGATACAGCATCCGGCGTTTGATCAGTTGCATTAGTATCATAGTTATCTGAATTAGGATCCATACAAGCTTCTAGAGCACAAGATCCATCATCATCAGTTGCTAAAGCATCATAATTATCAGCCCATTCGGACATACAACCCATTCTAACACATGCGACATCAGAATCAGCTGGAGAAAGACAATCAGAACTTACTCCATTTACACTTAAGGCATCAAATTCCACATCTCCACTTGAGAATTGAAATTTAACTGCTCTGTTAAAGCCTACAGCACCTACTGTAAAGCTATTTGAACCAAGAGCCAATGGATTTGCATTACTAAAGAAAGTACCTCCATTAGCAGTAGTTTTGAAAACTCTAAAGTTA
>MDTB01113989.1_pt1 | contig 12756 bp, 10 predicted proteins | sample 811161 | NCBI WGS metagenome assembly MDTB01 (sample SAMN05326650, study PRJNA326480) | marine metagenome | isolation source: seawater | place: Mediterranean Sea | collected 2009 | reverse complement strand
GTAGGTCTGCGACCTGTAAGCCAATCCTACTTTGAGATTTTACCCTCAGAATTGCAAAAAATTCGAAAACAATTTAAGCCTGGTTGTATACCGCCGTACGTATCTCTTGATATGAAAAGTACCTTCGAAGAGGTCCTTAAGGCGGAAATTAAATACATGAAAAGCAAAAATAAAAAACCTTTTACGACGGATTTCGTATATTTTTTCAAGGCAGTATTCAATATTACCTTTAAAAATAAACGCAGCTATTAGAAACCGTATGTATTGTAAAACTTTTTTTTGTAAAACTCTGCTTGTCCTGAGTTTAATCATGGTAACCTCATGTTCCACGGTTGATATTATTCGTTTCAAAAAATCGGATGGCGTTGATTCAGTTAAGACCTACAAATCTCAAGTAAATTACGTCCCAGTATTCCAAAAAAACGATATTCTTCAAATTACGCTGATCTCAAATAACGAGGAGTTTTCAAAACTTTTCTCTACAGCGCTTGATAACGGTGTTAGAAACCAACAAACATACACCTCTGGTGTTTCTGCAATGAAGGGTTTTATCGTCCAACAAGATGGTACAATTAATGTACCGTATGTAGGTGAAATTATCGTTCACAATAGAACAAGAGAAGAGGTAACAAAAGAATTGACGGATAAATTAAAAATCTACATTAAAGAACCTGTAATACAGTTAAAAATACTGAATTTTAAAATTACGATCCTCGGTGATGTTAAAAACCCCGGGACATTTAGTATTCCTAATGAAAAAATAACCTTTACCGAAGCTTTGGGAATAGCGGGAGACTTAAATATAACCGCTAACATTAAAGAAATAAAGATTTTTCGCGAAGAAAATGATTCAATTTCAGAGGTCAGCATTGATCTTTCTAACAATGATATTTTTTACTCACCCTATTTTATGCTTAAACAGAATGATATGATTTATGTCCCCCCTAATAAGGCAAAGTCGCGAACTGCTAAATACAGTCCAATCTATATTCCATTGCTTACCTCAATATCGTTGGTTTTGACCACACTAAATTTATTTGTAAACAAATAAGCCCAAAACTTGAGTACGGAAATAGAAAACACAAACGAGAACATTACCTTTAAGGAGGTGTGGTTCAATATGGCTTCTAATTGGAAGCTTTTCATTCTATTGCTTATACTTTCTATAAGTGCAACATTCGTCTATTTGCGGTACACAACGCCGTTGTATGAAGCTTCAATCAAAATAATCATCAAAGATGATGAAAATGTAACATCTGGACTGAGTGAAACATCCGCGTTTGAGGATTTAAAGATCATGCAATTCAACAATTCAATTGAGAATGAAAAATCGGTGATCTCCTCACGAACCATCATGTCAAATGTTGTTGATTCATTGAAAATAGATTATATCATAAAATCAATAGGTGGCGTTACTGGATTGACTAAAAGGGACTTATACGGGATTTCTCCAATTAAAATTGAGGCAAGTGACTCGCTCATATCCGAAAAAGAAATAAGTTTTAAGATTAGCATTAAAATTCTTGACAATGAAAACATCGAAATCAATGACCAATTTGGTAAGCTCATGCTTAAATCAAAGTTTGGAGAACGTTTTTCATTCAATTCAAATACCTCACTTCGTGTAAGTAAAACCGATATATTCAGCAAATCTGTGCTAGGAAAGGAATTTTCAGTAAACAAAATTAAAAATAGTGTTATCACCAATTCGTTGGTCAGTCAGCTTGAGATAGATCAAATTGTCTCCAACGGTTCGATTCTTCAGATTTCCATAAAAAATCCTTCGACGAAGAAAGCGATGGATTTGTTGAATACACTTATAATAAAGTACAATGAGGATGTTGTAGAAGACAAAACCTTAATCACAAAAAACACAGATCAGTTCATTAAAGATAGGGTCAGTATCATATCAGATGAACTTGAAAAGATTGAAAAAAACTCGCAAAGCTTTAAAGAAAAAAACAAGCTAACGGATATACCAACAGAAGCTGAACAAGGAATTATAACGAAAAATGATCTATCAAAGAATATTCTCGATGCAAATGTGCAGCTAGAACTTGGGAAGCTCATGCTTGAATACATTGTAAAAGATGATAATTCCTTGATACCCACAAATTTAGGCTTATCAAATGTAACTATTGAAAAAACAATTGAAATTGTAAACAAGTTAAATCTAGAAAGGGTTGAAGAACTTAAAACAGCTACTGAGGAAAATCCAAAAGTTCAAAACCTTACAAATAGAATTACGAAACTCAAAAAAACAATCACTGAAAGTATTGAAAACCTCATTGCAGCAAAACAAACCATTGTGAATGAGTATCTAAAAAATAAAGGTCAATTAAATAGTGACCTGGGTTCATTACCCAAATATGAAAAAGATTTTAGGTCTATTCAACGACAACAGAAAATAAAAGAAACGCTCTATTTATATCTTCTTCAAAAAAGAGAAGAAAATCAAATTGCCATGTCTATGGGGATTGGTAATGCAAAAATAGTGGACAAGGCATTCTCTCATAATTCAATCATCTTTCCAAAACCTAGGTTATTTTATTCTGGTGCTATTCTACTTTCTATTTTCATATTTGTCTTGATTTTGTACCTCAGGAGTTTATTGAGTGACAAAATATACTCTAAAAAAGATATCGATAAATTTAACCTCCCTTATATCGGAAATATACCACTGGGAGAGAAGAACTCTAATATTGTAATAACAAAAGGAAGTAAGACAGCAATTGCAGAGTCCTTTAGAACATTAAGAACGAATATTGAGTTCATGATGACCAAGGATACCATGGGTAAAACAATCTTTATTACATCAACGGTTGCAAAAGAAGGAAAATCATTTACGGCGGTAAACTTCTCTTTATCTCTTGCATTATCTGGAAAAAAGGTATTGATTCTTGGTATGGATTTAAGAGCACCGAAGCTTGAAGATTATATGGGAAATAATCGGTCTAAAGGAGTTACAAACTACATTATTGACCCAGAAAAATCCTACGAAGAATACATTTACACGACTGATCTAAATAGTAATATAGACGTATTGCCTTCTGGGGACATCCCTCCTAATCCCTCAGAGCTTTTGATGTCTGAAAAAATAGAACATCTATTTAGGGAGCTCAAAACTAAATATGATTACATCATCGTGGATACTGCTCCTGTTGGTATCGTGAGTGATACATTGCTCATTTCAAAATATGCAGATACTGTAGTATACGTAGCTAGAGCGCATCAATTGCCTAGAAAAATGCTAAATATTGCCGTAGATTTAAAGAACGATGAGCGTTTACCCAACATGGCCATTTTACTCAATGGAACATACGGAAATAAGGGTTATGGATATGGGTATGGTTACGGTTATGGATATGGCTACGGTTATGGCTACACAGGAGATTACTACGTAGAAAATAGTTCGAACGGATCTATCTTTAATCCATCGAATTGGTTTAAAAAGAAATAGATACCGGGCAGTGGTCTGAACCCATTATATCTTGATGAATCGTGGCCGATTTCAATCCGTTCAGCAGAACCTTCGATATCAAAAAATAATCAATCCTCCAGCCTATATTTCGTTGCCTTGCCCCTGCCCTGTAGCTCCACCATGAATATTGGTTCTCTTCAAAAGGATTTAAATGACGAAAGGTGTCAACAAAGCCCGCATTTATATAGCCATCTAAACCATCTATTTCCTCTTGCATGTGGCCAGCGGATTTATTATAGTTTGCCTTCGGACGTGCCAAATCAATAGACTTATGTGCCACATTAAAATCTCCACAAACGACCACAGGTTTCGTTTTTTCTAAATTTTTCAGGTAAATACAAAAAGCTGAATCCCACTCCTGACGATAAGACAACCTCAAAAGTGCATTTCCGGAGTTCGGGACATAAACATTAACTAAATAAAAATCGGTATACTCCAAACAAACAACTCTTCCTTCGTTGTCGTGCTCTTCCACTCCAATACCAAAAGATGCTGAAATAGGTTTCTTTTTAGTGAGAATTGCGGTACCAGAATATCCTTTTTTACTTGCTTCAGTGGCAAATACAGTATAATCATTTAGAGCGGAAACTGCAGTATTAACTTGTTCAACAGTAGCTTTTGTTTCCTGAAGACAAATAATATCTGCATCTTCATTTTGCATATCAGCAATAAAAGATTTACCTACAATGGCACGAATGCCATTCACATTAAAAGAAAATATCCGCATGATTAATCTGATTTACATTGCTCATTAGGCTTGGCACCACAAAAGCTGCAGGACCCCTCGTCATTTTGAAACATGGGGTTGTTACTTGCACAAGTGCCTGCAAATTCACCATTCTTTTTTAACAAGATTTTTATTGCAATTCCTGCAAATGCCAAAACCAATAATAAAATGGGTACTAAGTAATTCATTCTTTACAAAATTATTAGATTTTATGGATTATACCAATGCTTCTTACGATTTACTCCGATTAAATACAAAACCTAAACCGAGTTCAAGGTAATCTGCCTTTGCCCAATGGCTTTTAATAGCCATATGACCGAACAATCCATTGAACCACTGATAACGCACCCCAATACGATGATAAATAGGTCCATTGGGTTTATACCAGTCACGCACGTAAACCCCCATTCCAAAAACAAAATGAATATGGTTCATGGGAACGAAATAAGCAGAATAGATACCGAGCTGAAGCAAACTCCATTGCGTTTTCGTTACTAGAGGTTCAAAATCGATATGACTTTGATTAGAAAAAACATCTAAACCAATTTCAAAACCAGCCTTTGGAGCTAAAATGGAACGGGCAAAGACATTCCCCGCATAAATTGCGTATTTCCGGTCACCATCAGGCATGAGCTCTTTCAATGAGGCCATTCCTGAGACTCCTAAATAAATTTTTTTTCGAATAAAAGAAGGTTTCTGATCACTCAAAGGATTGCGGACAAAACCTATTTTCCTGCTGTAACCCAAGGAAAGATAAGGGACATTCAATCCTAAATTAGGTACTTGAAATGCAGAATTACTAAAATGAGTAATATCTAGACCCAATGAATAGCTACTCTTTTTATGACGGTATTGCGCCTTTAGAGCCATTACAATCATCATGTTAAGATGAGAACCAATGGCAATATTATCAGGATTAAATATTGGATCAAATTTTCTATTTGTAACGGCTAAGCCAGTACCAAACTTCCAAGAAAGCTCAAAATGCTTTAAAGAAAGTAGTGGTAACTCAGAAAAGCCATATAAAGCGGCAAAACGCCCCAAAACATTATTGTTTCCAACAGAGCCTATGAATAATGTTGCACCCACAGTTGGGTCCTTATAATCCTCCACCCAAGAATCTTGCTGATGAAGATGCTTGAACAAAGAAAATTCACTTGCCCACGCCAATTGTTCGGGAAGATCAGCCATAGAACCTCTATGTGCTGCAAGCGTACCCATTTTAAGGTGATATGAATAACCCCACTCAGATTGCGATCTAGCTTCTATTGCCAATAAAGAAATAACAAAATATAAGAATAGGTTTTTCATTCACTCAAAGTTAAGGAATCAAAGGGATAAATCTTACTTTTACTAGCTGTTATGGATTTAAGACTACAAGCCTTCGAGCGCCTATTAAACATCATGGATGAGCTCCGTGAGAAATGTCCTTGGGATCAAAAACAAACATTTGAATCTCTAAGAAACCTTACCATTGAGGAAACCTATGAACTCGCTGATGCAATCACTGAAAATAATCTTGAAGAATTGAAAGGAGAAATTGGAGACCTTTTGCTTCATATGGTTTTTTACTGCAAAATTGCAGATGAAAAAAAGGCTTTCAATATCTCAGATGCCCTGAATTCAGTTTGTGATAAACTTATTCACCGACATCCCCATATATATGGAGACGTGGAAGTTGCAAATGAAGAAGAGGTAAAGGAAAACTGGGAAAAGCTTAAATTAAAAGAAGGAAAAAAATCTGTCCTATCAGGTGTACCTAATGCATTACCTGCACTCGTAAAAGCAACTAGAATTCAAGAAAAAGTAAAAGGAATTGGATTTGAGTGGAAAACAGCAAAAGATGTGTGGAAAAAGGTAAAGGAAGAGCTTGAGGAGTTTGAACATGAGGTAGCAATCAATTCAGAGGCGAAAGAAGAAGAATTCGGTGACCTCATTTTTTCATTGGTCAATTATGCACGCTTCGTAAACATCTCCCCCGAATCCGCATTATCCAAGACAAATATCAAGTTCATCTCAAGATTTCAATTGATGGAGAAACTCATTGCAAAGGAAGGACTTAAAATTGAAGAAATGTCTTTGGAAGAAATGGACGTGTTTTGGGATAAGGCAAAAGTAAGTCTCAAAAACAACAATAACGATTGAAAAATAGAACTATAAAAGTTCCTCTATGATTCTATCCATTGAATAACCTTCTGCATCAGCTCTATAATTTCTTACAAGTCTATGACGGAGTATAGGTTTTGCTATTGCTTTTACATCTTCAATATCCGGAGAATATTTTCCGCGAAGCGCAGCATAACATTTGGCTCCGACAATTAAGTATTGTGAAGCTCTAGGCCCAGCACCCCAAGTAATATATTTCTGGGTAAGCTCCGTTGCTTTTTCATTTTTTACTCTCGTTTTATTCACTAATGAAACTGCATATTCAAGCACATTATCTGCCACAGGTATACGTCTAATCAAATCTTGGTAGGCAATGATCTGCTCAGCTGTCAGAATAACCTCTAGGTTAGTTGATTCGTCAGATGTAGTTTTCTTTACAATTTCTAACTCTTCCTCATAGCTCGGGTAGTCTACCCACACATTAAACATAAAACGGTCTAATTGTGCCTCAGGCAGCGGATAAGTTCCTTCTTGTTCTATTGGGTTTTGCGTAGCCAAAACGAAAAAAGGTTTCGGCAAACGATACGTATTCCCAGAAGCGGTAACACTACCCTCCTGCATAGCTTCTAACAATGCAGACTGCGTCTTAGGAGGTGTTCTATTGATTTCATCCGCTAAAATCACGTTTGAAAAAACGGGACCATGAATAAATTTAAATGCCTTTTTCTCATCTAATATTTCAGAACCAATAATATCTGAAGGCATTAAATCCGGAGTGAATTGGATTCTATTGAAACTTAAACCGAGCGTTTGTGCAATGGTATTCACCAACAAGGTTTTTGCCAAACCAGGAACACCAACCAAAAGACAGTGCGCACGTGAGAGAACACTAATACACACCTGCTCAATCACATCATCCTGACCAACTACGACTTTGGCAATCTCGGATTTCAATTGATTGTAACGATTTACAAGTTCATCTATTTTATCCTTATCCGACATTTGATTTTAAGTTTATTTGTTTAGCGCTGGTAACCATTTGTGGTTATAATCACAATCCATGTAGCTTTCATCTATTCTAATGAAGGCGTTAGAAATCTTGGCATCGACCCATTTTGCAGTAGTTCTCTGCTTCTTATCATTTTCAGCCGCAGCTTTAATTAAGGTATAATCATCCTTTAAATTGGCTTCATGGGGGTCAAATCGATCCTTGAGGCGAACAATACGCATCCCTTGTTTTCTCTCATAAATGTCGATATACAGATTTGGCGTTGTAACATCGCCTTTTTCCATTGCATCTGTGAGTAGATAAATTTGCTGATCAACCTGATTCAGGTCTTCCATATCCCAGTTCTGATCACCTGTAATTGGATTTGTAATCACACCACGATTCTGCTTTGTACGTTCATCATTGGAATATTTCAATACCGCTTCTGACCATGTTATTTCATTTTGATTCAGCTTTTGGTAACATTCCTCCATTTTAATGGCCGCATCATTGATGGCATCATTGCTAAATTCTGGCATATTCAAAATGTGAAGACATTCATAATCTTCTCCCTTTCGAGATATAAGTTTAATGATATGAAAACCGTATTGCGTCTCTATAATTTCTGAGACCTCCCCTACTGCAAGCTTAAAAACAGTAGCCTCAAACTGAGGTACCATCATTCCCTTTGAAGCTTGAATTTTTCCACCTTGCGCACCGCTTCCAGGGTCATCGGAATGAATTCTTGCCATCGTTTCAAAAGATTTTCCTTCAACTAATATTTGACTTAAAACATCCTCTAGCTCATTGATTGCGCGTTTCTTGTCTTCCTTTGTTATTTCAGGATACATGACAATTTGTTGAAAGCTAAGCTTCATATTAATGAATGGTATACTATCCTTAGGCAGTGTATTAAAAAAATGTGCAACCTCTTTTGGAGTAACAGATACGGCAGCAGTAATTGTACGTTCCATTTCTTGCGCCAATATTTTTTCCTTTATAATCGTTCTAAACTCATTTTTAATTTGGGTAGTCGTTTTTTCGTAAAAAGCCTCTAGCTTTTCTCGACCACCCATTTGTTTTTCGAGGACACGAAGACGGTTTTCCATTTCAGCATCGACCTGTTCATCGGAAACAATTATACTATCCAGCTTTGCCTGATTAACCAAGAGTTCTTGCACCATCAACTGTTCTAAAACAGAACATGAAAAGGTATGACCCACTTCCATCTCTGATTGTTTCGCTTGAATTTGCTGTTGTTCAAGATCAGAAAGAAGGATGATGTTATCCCCCACCTGAGCAACTACTTTATTGACCAATTTACCCATCTGTCCCCAAAGCGACAGGTTTATAAAAAGAAAAAGAAAAACTAAGATTCTATTCATCGGCACCGAGGTTGTAGAGCACTTCGTCATAAACTTTTATAGGATATTTCTCCACCAACTCCTTCATCCAGTATGATTCTAAATGGTTTTGATAATCAGAAATAACAGCACCTTTAATCTCAGAAAGTTCCTTAGGCATTTCAGGTAGCATTTTATTGACATCAACAACGTAATACTTATCTTCAAATTCATAGCCTTCATTTCTACCTTCGACGAATGATTTGCCTTTCAAGAACGCAGTAGATGACTGAACATATTTGTTCATCTTAACGTCTAAATTTAGCTCTGATTCTTCGTTAATTTCCTCCAATATTACCCGACTATTATTCTTTTTCTTTTTCAACATTTTGAATACCTTCTCTGAAACTTCAGCACTCCCACATATATAAACTGTAGCCTCTATGCGCTGAGGCCACATATATTTTGTCTTTTGAATATCATAGTATGACTTTAGACCCGTTGTATCCTTTACTGCCTTATTCCAAACCTTATCAGACATAATTTCATAAAGTATGATCCCATCGTGATATTCCTGAACCAAGGCTTTATAATCAGGGTATTTTGAATCCAACATAGACTCTTCATAAGCCAAAACACCTTGCTTTACCCATTCTTTATATTGTGTATCAACAATGGTCTCAAAATCCTTACCTCGACCGGTTCTAAATGATTTTCTCAAAAATTTAGCAAAATCCGTTTGGCGGTACTTCCTTTCACCTATTGAGAACATCACTTGGTCCACTTTCAGTTTATCAGCCGTCCAGTTTCCAATAAAAAAACTGGAATCTAAATTTTCTACAAACCATTTTTTGTATTGTACTTCACTTTCCATAAAGCCATATCTATTCTTAAGCTTAGCAACAAAAACATCTTGCGTTTTTTTCGAGCGTTCGTCCTTATTCACTCTTTTTTGCAGCTCTTTTTCCATTTTATCAAAAGGCTTCAAATCATTCCATTCAATTCTGCGAATGATATGGTATCCATAGTCTGTTTTGACCGGTTCCGAAATTGCACCGTCCTCTTTAATCGAAAATGCAGCATCCTCAAAAACAGGAACCATTCTTTGGGAAGTTCCCGAACCAAAAATAGGAAGCTCTCCACTCTTTCTATTTGAAGAAGGATCATCAGAATATTTCGCTACATAATTTTTCCATTTTTCATCTGTGAGAGAATCCACTAAAAGTTCATAGATCTCGGCGATTTTCTTTTCAGCGCTTGCAGTTTCTTCTGAACTAGACTCCGCAGGAGAAGAAACCATAAGGTGGGCACACTTCATCGTTCCGCGTGCAGGACGTCTGTCTGTAACTTTGAGGATATGGTAACCATATTTCGTTCTAAAAGGTAAAGAAGTTTCACCCACATTTGTCGTGTAGGCCACCTCCTCAAATGGATACAACATTTGAAATGCCGTAAAGAAACCCAAATCACCTCCGTTAGTAACAACAGAAGGATCTTCAGAGCTATTTTTTGACTTTGCTACTAAAGCGAAATCCTCGCCATTCAAAATTCTCTCACGTAGCTCCATTAAACGAAGATACGCCTTTGACGTATCCGCCGCAGAAGCATTTGGCTTTAACCTCATTAAAATATGAGATGCCCTAACTTCTGTTTTTAATCGTTCATAGGACTGAGTCACCATTGCTCTATTCTCAGTACTATCTATCAAGTATGGCAGCGCCAATTGTTTTCTGTATCCTTCAAGCTCTCTTTTCAATTTTGGAACTGTGTCATAACCTAATGCTTCTGCCTCAGCAACCTTCAATTTAAACTTCTTGAAAAGTTCCATGTACTCATCGAGGGAGGCTTTATCAAATTTAGGATCATCATTGTTTTTAAGGTAAATCTGAAGGAATTCACTTTTGCTTACCTTATTACCATTTATTTCCATCACAATCTCATCTTGAGAATATAAATGCGATAGCGATAAAAACAAAAAAGAAATTAGAAGAAAGGATTGTTTTAGCATTTTTTAAAAAATTTTATTTGATACTGTAATTTGGTGCTTCTCTCGTTATCGAAACATCGTGAGGGTGCGACTCTCTAACTCCTGCTGAAGTAATTCTAACAAACTTCGCGCCTTTTAATTTATTTACGGTAGAAGCTCCACAATACCCCATACCAGCTCTAATACCTCCAATGACCTGATACATTACTTCTGCAAGCTTTCCTTTAAAAGGAACGCGACCAGATATTCCTTCAGGAACCAGTTTTTTGACATCATCCTCAGCATCTTGGAAATATCGATCCTTTGAACCTTGCTGCATGGCTTCGATAGAACCCATACCTCTATATGATTTGAATTTTCGACCTTCATAAATAATTGTTTCGCCTGGCGATTCTTCAACTCCCGCAAACATAGAACCTAGCATCACAGAGTCAGCTCCTGCCGCCAATGCCTTAACAATGTCACCCGTATACCTGATTCCACCATCAGCAATGACTGGAACACCAGAACCCGATATTGCATTAGCTACCTCATTTACTGCGGTCAGCTGAGGTACACCAACACCGGCAATAATTCTTGTGGTACAAATGGAACCTGGACCAATACCAACTTTTACAGCATCTGCTCCTGCCTCCACCAAATATTTCGCAGCCTCTGCTGAGGCAATATTACCAACGACTACATCTAAATTCGGAAATTTTGTTTTGACTTCTTTTAGTTTCGCAACCACGCCTTTGGTGTGCCCATGAGCAGTATCGATTACAATTGCATCAACGCCAGCCTCTACAAGTTTTTCTACACGCGCAACAGTATCATCTGTAACACCGACGGCCGCAGCAACTCTCAATCGACCTAAGCTATCTTTACATGAAATCGGATGCTCTTTTACTTTAATAATATCTCTGTAAGTAATAAGTCCAATTAATCTATTATCTGAATCAATAACCGGTAGTTTTTCAATTCGATTTTCTTGGAGAATAACCTCTGCCTTACTCAAAGAAATTGACTCTAATGTTGTAATTAGATTATCTGAAGTCATCACCTCCATGATGGGTCTCTGAATATTTTTCTCAAAACGCAGGTCTCTATTGGTCACTATTCCGATTAGTTTTTTTGCATCATCAACAACAGGAATTCCTCCTATACTATTCTCTTTCATGAGCATAAGTGCATCGCTTACAACCGCGCTTTTGTGCAATGTTATCGGGTCGATGATCATTCCACTTTCCGAACGCTTTACCTTTCTGACGTTTTTGGCCTGATCCTCAATCGTCATATTTTTATGAACCACTCCTATCCCACCCTGCTGCGCAATAGCAATCGCCATATTCGCTTCAGTAACTGTATCCATAGCAGCTGTTACAATGGGGGTATTTAGCTCTATATTTCGTGTAAAAGAGCTTTTTAAACTTACATCACGCGGAAGAACCTCTGAATATGCGGGCACCAGTAGAACGTCGTCATACGTTAAACCTTCCTGAATTTGAGTTAAATTTTTTAGAGACATAATGAACCTATTTTTAAAAATAAATTCTTGCAAATTTATGAAAAAAAGACGTCACATAAGAATTAACGAAAGATTAGTATTGTTAATATTCTGCAAAATTTACATTGACTAGTTTTAAATACGTAAACTTGTTCTGTGAAAAAACACTATAACTTCCTATTGCTATTGATTTTTATCGGGTTTTCTTGCAGTGTGAACGCACAAAGAAGCGATATAGATACCAGTAAAATTATTCAACTCTCTGGTGTTGTTGTTTCTGAGCAAGACTTGACACCTATGCCTTATATTACGGTATATGATAAGTCCATAGGAAGAGGTGTTATCGCCGACTTTTATGGCTACTTTTCTATGGTCTCCTTTCCTGGAGATACGCTGTTTTTTTCTTATTATGGCTATAAAACATCTACCTATATTGTTCCGGACACGCTTGAAGAAAATAGGTATAGCATCATACATATGCTTCAACAAGACACAATTAATTTACCAGAGGTTACAGTTTATCCTTGGCCTTCAAAGGAAGACTTTGCAAAATTCTTTGTTGAAATGAAGCCCTATGATGACGCCATCCGAAGGGCACAAAGGGAACTATCTGGAGAATCTTTAGCATTTGTAGCAGC
>MDTB01113818.1_pt1 | contig 12756 bp, 9 predicted proteins | sample 811161 | NCBI WGS metagenome assembly MDTB01 (sample SAMN05326650, study PRJNA326480) | marine metagenome | isolation source: seawater | place: Mediterranean Sea | collected 2009 | reverse complement strand
TGCCAAGAAATTGCCCACCTTCCGTTTGATAGAGAAGGGTATGGGTTTTACAGCTGATCCTAGTGCAAAAAGTTATTTTGTAACAAAAATATCAATTCACTAAACACACGAAAATTATGCAATGAGTTACATTATATGTCATTACAAGACGGCGACGCATTCAATTTCAATGTCAAAAGCCATAGGCCAAGAGGCAACAGTGACAAAAGTACGGGCAGGTGGATCCTTGGAAAAGTATTCACGGTAAACATCGTTCACCAAACCAAAGTGACCAGAATTAGTGCAATAAACAGTAGTTTTCACCACCTTACCGATCGAGGTTCCGGCAGCCTCTAAAACCTCTTTTACATTCTCCAGAACCTGACGAGTTTGTATCTGGATATCGCCGGATACCAGTTTGCCAGTTGTGTAATCGAATGGAGGCTGACCAGATACATACACGAATCCATTAGCGATCACAGCCGGCGATATTGGGACTAATGGTTTGCCATCTTCGCCCATCAACTGCTTGTGACCTGGCACGTTTACTATTTTCTTTTCCATAGGGCCCCGCTCGTTTTTTGAGTATTTGATAAAACATACTCTGTACAAGGGCGGGCATTAGATCAACTCAATTGACGCTAGTTTAAGGAAGTGACTTTGGTGTCAACTATGTATTTAAGAGATGAGGCGTCGCAAATTTGATGCACATAAGCCATAAATCGCTAAACTCACTGACTAATAACCCTACGCAAAGGAATGGCCATGCTCAAATTTTCCGCCAATGTCTCCATGATGTTTACCGAAGAGCCAGACCCACTCAATCGTATTAAAATCGCTAAGGAAGCGGGGTTTGGTGCAGCCGAATTTTTATTCGTCTATGACATGGAAGTAGACGAACTAGCGGCGGCATATGATAACTCGGGCATGGGTTGCTCAGTTATAAATGTTGCCGTTGGCGAAGGTATCAAAATGGGCCCATTGGTGGCTGCTGCTCCAGGCAAAGAGGCTGCTTGGAAGGAAAACGTAGCAGCGGCGCTGCCCTATTGCAGGGCCATATCGCCCACTGCTTTTGTGATTCCCGCAAATACCATACCTGAGGGCGTGGAAAGAACCGATGCCAGAGCTGTCTTCAAGGAAAACCTAAAATATGTAGCTGATGAGATGGCAGAAATTGGTACCTACGTGATCGTGGAGCCTTTAAATCCTGCTATTCGAGAAAATGCTATGCTTACTACGTCCGACGAGACGATGGATCTTCTTGATGAAATCGGTCATCCGAACCTTGGGCTCGAATACGATGCTTTTCACATGCATGTTACGGAGGGAAATATGGCTGAAACCGTGCAAAAGTATTTGCAGCATATCGGCAATATACAAATTGCAGATGTCCCCGGTCGCCACGAACCCGGAACCGGAAACATTGACTACGATGCGTTCCTGAATGCACTCGTCAAGATGGAATATTCCAACTGGGTTGCCTGTGAGTACATTCCTGCTAGATCTACGGTCGACGGGCTAGGTTGGCTGCAGAAGTGGCTATAGGCATAAAACGATATCGTATTTCCCGAGAATATTATTGGGACAGGTTTCCTTTATATTTTCTAGGTCAATACTAACAAGAAGCGAGCGCATCGCCCTGGTATCGTCCAGCCAAATTCAGCTCGAGCATAGACTAAATATTTTATCTTCTCTGGCGATAAAGCTAGATATGCCCTCTCAAGACATAGGACATATCACCCATAAAGAATTCTCTCCTACGCCAAATATGGAGAAATTTCTCACTCACCTAAATGATGCTGTAAATTCTATGCAGACCTGGGTAATAGTCCGCTCCTGGCTGAGAGCATACAGTTTTAGCTACGCAGAATTGGGTTAGCTAGTAGCCAATAGAAGAACTATCACAAATACTGATAGAGATTAATTTAGCCATTTTCATTTAACCGGGTCTCGATCTTCCGACTGACGCCTGACAAGAACTTCACCATTAAACTAATGCCCCCCAATTCTTCGGTGACAGCATTCGGCCAGAATAAATTGACGCAGCAGGCTACATCGCTGTCGCTCATGACCGGCATTGAAATAGACGACAATTTATCGACAAGTCTGGGGTTTAGGATTGTATTACCCGTATGTTCAGGGCCACGTATGGCATACCCCTGTGTCTCTATTACCTGCAATTCCTTTTTCACGGCCTCAACAATCCTATCACTGTAGGAACTCTCTATTTCTCCCAACAGCCGAGTTTGTTCTGCAGCGGGACAAAAAGCAATGTACGCCCTTCCGGCGGCGGTAGAGATCATTTCAACTCGGTCGCCGATCTCTTGGCGATTAATATGCAATGGGGTCTTCGACCGGTTCGACTCTACAATTTTCATATAAAGACCATCCCGCACTGTGATGTCCGATGGCCAAATTATTTGATTGGATGTCTCCTCAAGAACTGGATTGGCCGCCTGTAACAAACGAGCGACTTGAGGATTGGGGCTGGAATGAGTATAGGAGGGAAGATGGACATTAGCTCGGTATCTACCGTCGTCGAAACCACGCCGGACCATATTTCCGTTTTCTAAAGTAAGCAGTATCCGACGCAAAGTCGATTTAGATAGGCCAGTCGTCCGGTTGAGCTCCGCAAGTGTACCGGCACCTGTCCGGCACAGTTCATCCATTACCTGGATACCCCTCTTTAGGGCACGAATTTCCTTCACGGGCGGCTGGCTCAATTAGTTTCTCAATTCTACATTTGATGCTTCGACGGCGACTTTTATTGTGCCACTGTATGGCACAATCTTTCAACTTTGATTGCACGAATCTTCCTACTGTTTTCAGCTTTACTCGGGGTCATTCAGAACTGTTCCGTTGAGAAGATCTAGCGCCCCATCAAACTCAGTAATTAGGAGGATAATTAGAATGTCAGATATCAATCCCATTGAAGATCATCCAGCCGGCCAATCCACACTTGGGCTGCAACTGTATTTGGTGAAAATGTTGGCCATTACTCCGTTCGATGATCCCATAAAATCTTATATGGAAGATCATCGCCAAGCATTCGACGCGCATCTCGAATGGTTGCGGCAGATTGAAGCGGACGGAACCATGTTTGCGTCGGGCGTTCTCAAAGACGAGAATAATTGGGACGGAAGCGGTATGGCAATTATAAGAGCTAATTCATTTGACGAAGCAGTCGCAATTGCTGAAGCGGAACCGTTTCACGCGGCTGGGGTTCGTAAGAATGAAGTCCAAGGATGGGTTCTTAATGAAGCCAATTTTCAAATTTCACTAAAGCTAATGAACCAGGAAATATTAGTGGGCTAGTGCCCAAGCATCTTACCACAATATTGGTCTTGGATAACTACGAGATCCTGGCTGGGTTCAACTGGCCACAATGTCCGCTCTGGATCACAAGGGAATCAGTAAAGCACATGTATTGGAGGGCGGCTTTTCTCTATTAAACAAACTAGACGACGCCATAACAAACCCGTGGAAAGCAATTGCAATAGTGGGTAAAATCTCATGACATATGCATTTTCGGCCTCGGGCAAACGAGACAAGGGCGGGATGTCTATAGTAAGAGATCCGGGATAGGAGGAAATGAGAGGATGAAAATCGGAAGCTATATCGTGGGTGGCAAGACAAGTTATGGTGTCAGAGTGGAAGACGGCATTATCGACCTTGGACGGCGACTGGGAGACAAATACGCGGACCTTCTGGCCGTTCTAAAAGCCTTTGCCCTTGATGAGGCCGCGGCCATGGCCGACGGACAGCCTGCTGATTTCCAAGAAGCCGATGTTCAGTTCCTGCCCCTAATCCCTGCGCCAGTGAACATCTACGCGGCGGGGATTAACTATATGACCCATATTCTTGAGACGGGCCGGGATGTACCGAAAACACCGTCTCTTTTCCTCAAGACACAACAATCATTCGTGGGCCATGAGCAGAATATCATCCGGCCCAAAGTGTCAGAATGCCTCGACTATGAAGGCGAATTCGCCGCCGTCATTGGAAAGCCTGGGCGAAATATTCCAGAGGATAATTGGCGTAACTATGTGGCCGGCTATACTATTCTGAATGATGGTTCTGTGCGGGATTTTCAAAAACGCAGCCTGGATCAGGGGAAGAATTTCTACCACTCCTCAGCTTCCGGTCCCTGGATGGTGACACTCGATGAGGCGCCGGACAACTTCGCCAGCATGTCTCTCACCACCAAAAAGAACGGTGAGGTCCGCCAGCATGCAACGGTGGATCAACTCTGTTTCACGCTGCCGCAACTGATCGCCTATTATTCTCAGGTTTTCCATTTCCAACCGGGCGATATTATCACGACGGGCACACCCGATGGTGCAGAACACTACCGCGATCCACCAGCCTGGCTAGTGCCGGGCGATGAGGTGGTGATTGAAATAACGGGTATAGGAGTGCTGCGTAACCGTGTGGTTGACGAGTAAAGTTTCTATACAATTAGCAGTGAAATGGTGTAAGAATTTCTTACAGTCGAGTAAAAATATTTAAATAGGCAGCAATGGTCTATCTTATTAGGGTATGAGCGCGTTAAAAATATTTACTTACGTAATAATCCTAGTGTAACAATGTCTAAGGCGTTTATTACGAACGCAGACTTATATGTTTTGTTGCTTAACGCAGAGAAGATCCCCTTAGGGAAAATAGATTATAAAATTGAACAGGAGAGGAACTACCGATGTACCAAATAGTTAAAACAATTGCAGCGGGTATTATTGCGAGTGCTGTGACTACTGGCGCGACGACAGCATCTGCGCAAGGAATTCTTAAAGGCGATACAGGTGGGGTGGGTTCCGTAAACCACACCTTTATGATCATTTTTTCGACTGCCCTTCAAAAAAAGGCCGGCATCAACCTACAAGTAAACGAGGGGCAATCATTAACCCGCTCTGCCCTTAAACTTGGTCAAGGCAAAATCGACCTGTCTGTTGTGCCACCCGTAATGGTGCCGTGGATGCATAAAGGCACGAAATTTTATAAAAAAAATCCGGGCGCTGCAAAAAAGGCAATAGATAATATTCGTCTGATCCTTGCCTATGGGTCGGGGGTACGTCATTATATGGTGTGGGAGGACTCAGGTATAAAAACCTTCGCAGACCTCAAGGGTAAGCGAGTTTTTGTAGGACCGCCGCGCGGTGGTGCCTCACCAGTTGCGATCCAGGCGATCAAACTTAATTCTGGGCTTGTTAACAAAAAAGACTACAAGGAAATTCGAATGCCTTGGAATGCAGGTATTCAAGCGATGGCCGATGGTAAACTTGATGCGTTCGTGCGCCCTGCAGGGATAGGGGCAGCTTCAATGGATCAACTTGGTGCAAAGCGAAAGTTTCGTCTTCTAGACGTTGATCCTGCTAAAATGGTAAAATTCATGGCACCCCCAGATCGCATAATGATGACGATCCCGGCAGGAACATATAAAAACCAATCAAATAATGACAAAGATGTGACAGTAGATGGGTTTCGTCATCAATTGGCAGTTCGTAAAGATATGAGCGCGGACAAGGTCTATAAAATTACCAAAACACTTTTTGATAATCTGCCAGACATGAAAAAAGCCGCAGTAACCTTGCAAGACGTTTCTGCGAAAGACCCTTTTACTGGAGCTAACATTCCTCTCCATCCTGGTGCAATTCGTTACTACAAGGAACAGGGAATGAAAATTCCCGCTAATATGGTTCCGGGAAACTAAAGACGTATCAAGAGCTTTAGCAAAATCTTGAGAAAATAGATTCAGAAACATGGTGGCGCTGTATGTGCTGCCAATGTTTCTGATCCAAGGCGCCTTTTTGTTAACCCAGCCTTTGTAAAATGACGAATTAGATAGTGGGAATTCTTCCATGAACGTCACGGCCTCTCTGAATCAAAGCCAAGTTTTGGTTCGTTACGCAGCGTTTACCATTGCGTTTTTTATCGCGATCATTGGTATTCTGAATTCCATGCCCACCTATGGCATATTCCCACCCATTGGTCCTTTTCCCGCGATTGTACTTCGTCCACTTTTTGTTGGCGCCGCTGTTTTTCTGGTGCTTGCAAATAGCTCTTTCACAAGCACCTTTGCCGAAAAATGGCCAGATTTTAAATGGCTGGGTACCGTTATTGACGCAACCATATTGGTAACCACGTGGTGGGTACTTTGGGAGTATTATGACCTCCAAGTTTCTGAGGAGGAGGGCGGCTTTTTCGATATCGAGATGTTCCATTTTTGGGTATCTCTTATCGCAGCAAGTTTATTCATCATCATAAGCTGGAAAATTTGGGGCGCACCTCTCTCTATTATCGGAATTCTTGCCATCGTATATTTTTACACGGGAGAGTATTGGCCGTGGATTTTTGAGACGGCCCGTGTCGACCTACCCGAAACATCAGAGGATTTATGGTATAACCAAGGAGACGGAATCCTGGGTACCATCATGGGTATTATCATCTTTACCGTATTCCCATTCATCATGCTGGGAACCATGCTGGAGAGAACGGGTGGTGGCCGGTCACTAATAAAACTTGCGGTCCACGTGACAAAAAGGTTCCGGGGTGGACCAGCTCATTCCGCCATATTAGCTTCAAGTCTCTTTGGTACTATGTCGGGCGGATCAGTTACAAATGTTGTGGCGACCGGCGTCATCACTATCCCAATGATTAAACAGAGAGGGTTTTCGCCATCATTTGCGGGTGGTGTCGAGGCCACTGCATCAAGTGCTGGGCAAATCATGCCACCGATTATGGGTGCAGCAGCTTTTGTAATGTCTGATCTAACTGGTATCAGTTATTTAACAATTATTACTGCTGCTTTGTTGCCCGCACTAGCCTACTACGCGAGCCTATTTACCAGCGTGGTGTTCGAAGCCCGGCGCCTCGGTGTTGAGGTGGGTAGCGAAAATCTCGACGATCCTGCACTAAGAGTAAGCTCACAGGACTATGTTAACCTTGTAATGGTTGTAGTACCTGTCGGTGTAGTAATAACGTCTCTTCTCCAGGGTCTATCTGCCGCCGGCGCCGGCATGACAGCTTTCTTCACCATCATTCCACTGTCCTTTTTTAACCCAGAGGTCCGAAAACGGCCTCTCATGATCATCGAAGCTTTATCCCATGCCGGCCTGACATTTGGCCGACTTTTGATGGCAATAGCCGTTGTCGGTATTGTTGTTGCGGTTCTGGGCGCCACTGGACTGCCAAAGGACTTTGTGATCCTTATCGATGCGGTATCAGGCGGAAATTTATTCCTCACGCTACTGGTTACGGGCCTCGCAGCCTTGATGCTTGGTATGGGTATGCCGACACTACCAGCTTACCTGACCATCGTGCTGATTCTTGGACCGGCAATGCAAAATTTAGGTCTGACAGTGTTGGCGGCTCATTTATTTGTGCTCTATTACGCCGTTGCTTCTTCCATAACTCCGCCGGTTGCCGTGGCAGCCTACGCAGCTGCGTCTATCGCCGATGCCCCCCCAATCCGCACAGCCATCATGGCGTTACGGGTCGGATTGGTGAAATTCGCGGTTCCATTCATCTTCGCCTATTACCCAGTGATCCTCATTGTGGATGTTGTCTTTCCGGAAGACCAAAGCTTTCAGATTGTTGACTTCCTGACAGTCTTGTTCCGCTTGATGGTGTTTATCTATCTAATTTCAAGCGCAGTTATCTCGTTTGATCAGCGCCGGCTACCGTTCTGGGAGGCGGGCTTTCGCCTTGGCCTTGCGGTTCTGGTGATGGTTACGATCCCGGCAATTCACTGGCCAGCTACGCTCGTTGCACTCGCATACATCGCTTGGCACCAGTACGCCTTCGCACCAAAAGTAAAGAGCGCAGCTACTTAACATAAAAACCAGGCTGGCCGACGCCCCATATAACAGCGGGATAGAGACGGCTCAGGATCTCCCTTTAGCCACCTGGCACAAGCTCGACTTGAAAGTTGGATACCCGGAAATCGGATCCAAGTTACCGTCTGGAAACAAGCTGTTAATATTGGCGCTGGACCAGCCGTGGGGGGCGTGTACCACACCGGGTAAGACCGTGCCTGTCAGCCAGGCCTTCATAGTAATGGTTCCCACGGGCGACGAAATCATTACGTCGTCGTCATGTGAAATACCCCGTTCAGCCGCGTCCGCTGGACTTATCTGCACCCGGGGATGGGGTTCCCGTTTACGCAGGATCTCCAAGTTGCGTCCCTGTGAATGGGTAAAGTTGGCACTCCGGCCGCCAGATGTCAGCACCAATGGATAATCTTTGGCAATCTCCGGCGTGGAGACAGGTGACCAAAGAGGTTCGACCCAGGTGGGCAGACCATTCATGCCAACCTCTTCCAGTTCGCTGGAAACGAACTCAACCTTGCCGGTGGGTGTCTTAAAGCCGACCTCTTCATACTCCCGTTCCGGCCGATTGCCGAGGTCTACCTTCGATGCTTTGCCGTTGGGATCAAGGTCTTCAAAGCCGATATCAAGCGAAGTCATCCGTTCGTCAAAGCTGGCATGAATGTCGCCGTTCCAAAATTGCTCGCCATAGCCAAGTGCCTGGGCCAAATCGAACAGCATCTCCGTATCACCGTGTGCTTCGCCCCGGGGCGCAACAGCGGCAGGCCGGTATTGCACCCGACCGGCCAGGCCGGCGACCAGAGACTGACGCTCTAAATGCGTTGCCGTGGGCAGGAAGACATTCGCGGCACGCACGGTGGGTGTCTCAAAGAAATCCGCCACCACGAACAGGTCCAATGATTTCAGCGCCTTTTCCAGACGATTGGAATTTGGCCACATCATAAGGTTGGTGCCCATGGCAAGCACGCCTCTGATCTTGCCCTGTTCAATAGATTCGGCAAGCAGCATGGCCTGGCCTTCGTTATAGTGGTCGATAAATTTCGGAAACCGGTCATGTCCCATGGGATTGCCCGGCGCCTTTACAACACCACCGCCCACGGCAACTCCTTTTTGCTTCAACCGCTCGGGCCAGGCACGGTTGCCGCCCTTGACATCGAGATTTCCCGTCAATGCCATGAGAAGCGTGATCGCCCGGTAATTCTGAACACCGTTAGAATGCTGTGTCAGCGCCTCCTGGCTCACTTGGATAATCGATGGCTTACACGTCGCATAGAGCGTGGCAGCCGCGACAATGGATGCAGCCGGGACACCGGTAATTTCTTCTACACGCGCCGGCGTAAAATCCTTCACATACGTTTCGTATTCGGTAACCCCATGGCCGTATGTGTCGAGGAAGGCTCGGTCTTCGAGCCCATCGCGCAAAATGACGTGCCCCCAACCAAGCGCCAATGCACCGTCAGTGCCAGGGCGCGGCTGCAGGTGTATTTCTGCCGCGTTCGCTGTCGCCGTACGTCGGGGGTCGACACAAATAGTTGGGACTCGATCCGCTTCTGCCACGGAAAAATGCTTCTGATACGGGATCAAGCTTTCTTTAGCATTGTTGGACCACACCACCCGGCATTTTGTTTCTTCATGGCGGACGCGGCCCATCTGAAACAAATGGTTATAATCTGCGCCCAGTGTCAGCTCGGCAGCAACATAGGTGGCGCCAAAACAGCAGCTCGATTCCGTAATATACTGGGCGGATCCATAAGCATTGGCCAGCCGGCGCATATAAGGCCGGGACTCCTTGGTATAGCCCACGACAAAGGCCATGGCATCCGGGCCATGCGCCTCTTTGATAGCATGCATTTTGGCCGCCGCGTGGGTGATGGCATTGTCCCAGGAGACGCCTGTCCAGGCATCGGCCGCGCTGTCCCGTCGCATCGCATGGACGAGACGGTCCTTGCTTTCCCTCTGCTCCAGCATGGCGGTCGCTCGGATGCAATCCGGATGGGAAATATCGAGGATTTCATCGCCCTGACTGGTCACGGTTATTGGGCAGTCAGAGGTGCACATATAGCAACTGGAATGGGTAATCTTTGCGTTGGAAAGATTTTCGCCGCTGAGGCTGGTACCGACGTCATCCATGGCCTTGTCTCCTTTGGGCTTTCGGCCCGGTCAATAACGATTCGGGATTTGACCACATCTGGATTTTACCTTCAAGGGACCGCCAAGAATTCTCGGAAGAGATCAAATATTTCCTCCTCCCCACCGAGCGTTCTGGATACTGGGAACCGTTTTGTCGAAAAGCACTGTCCTTCCTCTTAGCCGGTCCACCTATGATCCAAGCGATGCCTGCACGTCCCCGGCATCAATAAGCTGGCAGAGATACTCTGGTGCCACGGGATAACGGTCAATGATCACGTCAAACTCTTGTAACGCGTTTTCAATCGCCGCAATCACAGCGCCGGCTGTCGGTATCGTCCCGCCCTCTCCCGCGCCCTTGAGGCCCAAGGGGTTGAGTGGTGACGGCGTTTCTTGGTGGACCATTTTGATGGGCGGTATTTCCATCGCCATTGGCAGCAAATACTCCCCAAAGTTCGTATTTTGGGGCTGGCCGTCATCGTCAATAATCAACTCTTCGAATAAGGCATTGCCGAGCCCGTGAACAACACCGCCGATAATTTGGCCCTCGACAATGAGCGGATTAATCCGCCGGCCACAGTCATGCGCGACGCAATAATTGATCACTCTGACATTACCGGTCGCGATATCCACTTCCACTTCACACACGTTCGAGCCACTCGCATGGGGTTGACCTTCAGACGCCTCATAGGAAGTGGCTTCGAGGCTTGCCCCATGTCCTTCCGGAAGGGCGCCGCCCGCCATGGGTGCCAGCTTCAACGCCAGTTCACCCAGGCTGATCGTCACGTTGCCGTGGTTTTTGTCCCGGACCAGGCCGTCTCCCAGCTCAAGCGCGTCAACATCCGTATTCAGCATATCGGCGGCAAGCGCCAGGGCTTTCCGTCGAACGTCCGTGGCCGCAGCAAACGCAGCGGTCCCAATGTTGACGCCCACCCGGCTTCCGGTTGTCCCCACCCCTTGAGGGAACTTGCCGGTGTCACCGATCTCCACATGGATATCGTCAATGTTTACGCGCAACTCATCAGCAACAATTTGCTGAAGAATTGTCTGATGACCCTGCCCTTGGCTGGCCGCGCCGGAAGCAACATGAACCTGACCACGCGGATCAACCCGGATGGTCACTCCCTCATAGGGCCCACTCCCGGTATCTTCGATACAAGAAGAGATCCCGATACCCAAGAAGCGGCCTTCTTCCCGGGCAGCGGCTTTACGACTCTCAAACCCATCATAATCGGCCAGCTTCAGAGCTTTTTCCAGTAACGCATGGAAGTCCCCGCTGTCATAGGTCACCGCACGGCCATCAAAATGGATTAGGCCAGTCTGATAGGGGAAATCTTCTTTCTCAACAAAGTTACGGCGACGAACCTCCGCAGGGTCGATATCAAGCCCCCGGGCGACGGTCGCCATGACGCGTTCCATGGCATAGGCCGCATTCGGTCGCCCTGCACCACGTACCGGAGAGTTTGAGACCGTATTGGTGAACACAACATTCTGTGTCAGGTCCAGGGCCCGCACTTTATAAGGCCCCGGAAACGGCGTCATCATCGTAGCCGGCAGCCGCACCCCATAGGCGACATAGGCCCCTGTATCGGTGATCAGACGTCCCCGAACGCCCTCGACACGCCCCTGGGATGTGGCAGCGATTTCCAGTTCCCACCAGCTGTCCCGTTGCGTATTGGTGGTCAGGAAATGTTCTCGTCTGTCTTCGGTCCATTTCACGGGGCAGCCAAGTTTGCGCGCCGCCCACGGAATAATGATCTCCTCAATGTAAAAACCGGCCTTGGGGCCGAACCCTCCCCCCACATCGGGTGCAATAATCCGAAGGCGGCTCTCAGGCAGGTCAAACTGAGCCGACAGGGAACGCCGGATCAAGTAAGGACATTGGGTCGCGGACCATATCGTCAGACTGTCCAGCACAGCATCATAGGTGGCAACCACACCGCGCCCCTCCATAGCGTGACAGCCCCCCCGATGTTGGTGAAACTCAGTCTTAAAGACATGTTCAGCTTGGCCAAATACGGACTCCACATCGCCGTAGGATACATCCATGCGCGCAACCAAATTATCAGCTGCATCTTGGTGGGCCTTGGGCGCCTCTTCGGCCAGGGCTTCGCGAAGTCCGACAATGGGCTCCAGAACATCATAGTCCACGGCGATAAGCTGTGCGGCATCCTCCGCGATATGGCGCGATGCTGCCACCACAAACGCAACCGCCTCACCAACAAAACACACCTCATTCTTTGCTAGCGGATAAGGTCGGATATCCTGCGATATTGAAGGGTTCGGGTGCAATTGCACCTGGCGCTGATTGACCGGCGCTTCAAGGTCTGTGTAGGTAAATACAGCCTGCACCCCCTCCAAGGCCGCAGCAGTTTCTGTATTGATCGATTTGATTAGAGCATGCGCGTGGGGGCTTCGAACAAAGGCGCCGTGGAGAGCGCCGGGCAAATCGATGTCATCGACATATCGGCCACTTCCGGTGAGCAGTGCCGCATCTTCGCCCCGAAGGACTTTCGCCCCGAAATACCGTACGCCCATGGCTTCCTCTGAGACCCAATCTATTGCTCAACATCTGCTGATCCTGAGTGGCGTGGTAGCATTTAGCACTCCCCAGGAACACCCTTTTCCCCGGAGAAACGAGTAAATTGGACCTTTTTTTAGCGGCCAATACCCCGCCCACAAATAACGGACCGAACAGATCGCTTGCTCCTGTGACAACAACGGATAAAGTCCTGAGATGAACGAGCCTGTCTCAACACATCGATTTGTGAGCCGAGTTCCGTTTTTCTACGGCTGGATCGTGGTCGCCGTCGCCTTCATTTCCATG
>MDTB01015566.1_pt1 | contig 12757 bp, 11 predicted proteins | sample 811161 | NCBI WGS metagenome assembly MDTB01 (sample SAMN05326650, study PRJNA326480) | marine metagenome | isolation source: seawater | place: Mediterranean Sea | collected 2009 | reverse complement strand
GCTGGCTAGAGCGCCTGCCTTGCACGCAGGAGGTCGTCGGTTCGACTCCGACATTCTCCACAAAATAAAAGCAGGTATTTTATACCTGCTTTTTTTAAACTCTATAATTTACTATTATGAAATATTTACTTTATATAATCAGTTCCTTAATAATTACCATTTTTAATTTTTCATTTGCACAACAAGATTTGACACTGGAAGATGCTGTTCTTAAACGTTGGAGCTCTTTAAATCCTGAGAAACTCAAAGATTTACAATGGAATAATGAGAAAGATTTTTTTAGTTATCAAAAATCTGATTCTATTCTTAATATATATAACTATGATAATATATTGCAGAATACAATTTCATTAAATCAAATTAATTCTTCTTTAAGTGGAGAAGATATATTAAAAAAAATACCCCAAATAACATGGGTGAGTTCCCATTCTTTTAGATTTAAACATAATAAAAAGTATTTTTTATATAATATAAAAAGGGGTCAAAAATCAACAATAATTTTTAATATTCATGAATATGCAAAAAACATAGAATTTAATTCTCAAAATGATTTTTATGCATATACTATTGATAATAATTTGTTTTTTGCAAAGGATATCAATGAATATATTCCAATTACTAAAGATACAACTCAAAATGTTATTTATGGTCAAGCAGTACATCGCTATGAGTTTGGGATTTATAAAGGCACTTTTTGGTCAAATAATGGAAAAAAAATAGCATTTTATCGTAAAGATGAATCTATGGTTACAGATTATCCTTTGATGCGTACTAACTCAAGAGTTGGACATGTAGATATCATTAAATATCCTATGGCAGGTATGGCAAGTCATCATGTTAATTTAGGCATATATAACACTGATACTGATAAAACAATATATCTTCAAACAGGCGATCCTAAAGAACAGTATTTAACTAATGTTGCTTGGGGGCCAAATGATGAATTTATATACGTAGCTGTTTTAAATAGGGATCAAAATCATATGAAGATGAATCAGTATAGTGCATTAGATGGCACTTTTATTAAAACTTTGTTTGAAGAAAAAAACGATAAATATATACAGCCTCTTCATTCAATGGAATTTATTTCTAATAATCAGTTTTTATGGCGCAGTGAAAGGGATGGTGTCGATAATTTTTATTTATATGATATAAGTGGTGAGGTGATAAAAAAAATCTTAAAAAAACCGCATGTTGTAAAAGATTTTTATGGGTTTAAAGATGGAGATGTCTTTTTTTCTTCTTATTCTAGAGATGGCTTAGCTATAGACTTATGGAGAGTTTCATTAAATAATAATTCAAAAAAGAAGATTATTAATGATGGAAGTTATCATAACTTTCAAATGAGCCCAAGCAAGTTGTTTGCTATAGATGAATTTTCAAACCTAGAAACTCCTGGAGTCACTCGAATAATAGAATTAGATAAAGGGGATAATGTTGCTGTATTGTTGAACTCGAACGACCCATTAAAAAAATATAATATTGGCAGTACAGAACTATTTAAGATTAATTCGGACGGGCATAAATTAAACGCTAGATTAATTAAGCCTTATGATTTTGATATAAAGAAAAAATACCCTGTTTTAATGTATGTTTACAATGGGCCAGGGGTACAGCTCATAAGAAATAATTGGCTAGCTTCATCTCCACTTTGGATGCACTACTTAGCTAATCAAGGATATATTGTTTTTACTGTTGATGGAAGAGGGTCTGAAAATAGAGGTCGTGATTTTGAGCAGGCAATATTTGGAGAGCTTGGAAAAATCGAAATGATAGACCAAATAAAAGGTTATGATTTTCTAATCAAAAAACCTTATGTTGATTCCAAAAGAATTGCTGTTCATGGTTGGAGTTATGGAGGTTTTATGACTACAAATTTATTATTAAATTATCCAAATTTATTTACTTGTGGAGTTGCGGGTGGTCCAGTTACTAACTGGTTATATTATGAGATTATGTATACAGAGAGATACATGAATCATCCAGATAAAAATCAAGCAGGATATGAAAAAACTAATCTTATTAATAAAGTACATTTATTAGAAGACCCATTACTCATGATCCATGGATTAATTGATGATATAGTTGTTCCACAGCATTCTTTCGATTTCATTAAAGAATCAGTTAGTCAAAATATTCAAATGGATTATTTTATTTATCCTGGACATCCTCATAATATTCGGGGCAAAGATAGATTACATTTAATTCAGAAAATAATTGATTATATTAGGGCAAATAATAATTAATGAAATTTTATTTTTTTTTATTTTTTTCGATGTTAATATTTTCTTGTACTAGCGATAATGAGGAAGATAGATTTGGGGTTAATGATGCTGAGTGTGAGACTGAGGGGGTGTATTATAATGCAATAGAGGATAGTAAATCTATTTCTACTATTATTGCAGATAAGTGCTTAGGCTGCCATCTTGAAGGGAATATGACATCAGGCGTTTCACTAGAAGACTATGAAGCTTTAATAGTTTGGCAAAATCTTGATGATATTATCAACTCTACAAGTAAGCCAATGCCTCCAGTTGGGGTTGTTCAACTAACAGACTGTGAAAAGTTACAGATTGAAAGCTGGGTAAATAATGGTTTATTATATGATGAGATACAGCGTTAATATTATTATTTTTTTATTTTCAATTAACTTGTTTTCACAGAATGATTTAGAAGCATTGTTGGGTCCTGCATCAAAAAATAATTTAGTTAGTAATACTTTTAAGTCAACAAGAATTATCAATAATCATTCTATAGAGCTTTTTGATTTAGGGCAGTTGGATGTTCGTATTGCTCATCGATTTGGACAGCTGAATAGTGGTATATATGAATTATATGGATTAGATCAGGCTAAGATCAGAATTGGATTAGAATATGGTCTTACTAAAAATTTAATGTTTGGTATTGGAAGGAGTACATATAATAAAACTTTTGATAGCTATCTAAAGTATCGTATACTTAATCAAATAAAAGGACCAAAAAACTTTCCTTTTTCTGTCGTCTCATTTTCAAATATTGCAATAAATTCATTAAAAAAAAGCTATTTAGACTATCCGTTTTCCGGCAGATTGTCATTTTGTAATCAATTAATGGTTGCTTCTAAAATAAATCGGAATTTATCTATTCAAATCATGCCAACATGGGTACACTGGAACCTGGTGGAATATGCCGATGAAATGAATGATATTTTTTTAATAGGCATGGGTTTTAGACATTTGGTTTCTAGAAGTGTTTCTATTAATGCGGAATATTTTTTTAGATTTTTAGATGATAATATAGATAGATATAATAATTCTTTTTCTATTGGGATTGATATAGAAACGGGTGGTCATGTTTTTCAATTGCATTTCACAAATTCTCTTCCAATGCATGAATCTGGATTTATGACAAGAACACAATCTAGCTGGGTAGAAGGAGGTATTCATTTTGGTTTTAATATTAGTCGAGAATTTAATCTTTAAAACAATGCGAATTTTATTATTTATTATTTTATTACCACTGTTATCTTTATCACAGAATTTCTTTGTTAATCAATCTGAAGTTTCTTTTTTTTCATCTGCCCCGATTGAAGACATCTCTGCTATTTCTAATAGATTAGAAGGAGTTGTAGATTTTGAAAATAGTACATTTTTTTTTAGAGTTCCAATCACAACATTTATTTTTCCATCTTCTTTAATGCAAAAACATTTTAATGAGAAATATATGGAATCGGACATTTATGATATTTCATCATTTAAAGGTATTTTTAAAGAAAAAGTAACAATATCTAATTTTCAAAATCAAATTATTAAAGCGGAAGGTGCATTAAATATTCATGGTGTTAGTCAAGATATTTCTATTCATACAGAATTAATGGATAATAATGAAGTAATGTCTTTTCATTCTGAATTCAAAGTTGTTTTAAAAGACTTTAACATTAAAGTCCCTAAAATTGTTATGATGAATATAGCCGACACAATTCTAGTTCGTGTTTCTGGCACATTAATTGAAAAGGAATAGTTTGCTATTTTTTGATAGCTTTAATACTATAAGGCCCTTGTTCTGTATCGACTTGAATAAAATACATCCCTGCAACTTGCCTATTTAAATCAATATCATATTTTTTGATTTCTTTATCTAATATAGTCTGGATTAAAATTGTCCCAAGAGTATTATATACACGTATTTGTTTTATCGAGTAATTAGAAGATAGCTCAAATTTTCTTGTAGAAGGGTTTGGATGTAGAGACAATTCTATTTGTTTATCCTCTGCAAGATTGTTAGTGTTGGCGTTATATATATTGACATTATCAATAACAATATTATTACCCCTTAAATTCGTAGTTACGAATTTTATCATTATTTCAGAGCCTGAAAAATCAGATAATTCCACAATCTCTTCTCGCCATTGATTATTGTTTTCAGGAATAAAGTTAGCGGTTATTTCATCAACAGTACTGAGGTCTTCTCCTCCTTTTTCAAAAATTTTATTACTAAAGTTTTGACCACAATCGTTAGATAAAAATACTTGTAGCGTGTCTTGTTTAGAAGAGCTATTATACTTTTGATAGCCTATTTGAAATGATAAATTTATATCATCACCAGATAATATAATATTAGGACCAATTAGTTCATCTTTTTGTTCGGATCGCGGGTTATATTCATATAGATTAACATATGCTGACACATTGTTTGTATTTAATCCTCCTGTTGTAATAGTATCCCAAGTTCTAGAATAATCACTATTATTAATATGCCAGTGTGTATTAGTTATCCCGTTCTGAAAATCCTCGTAAAATGGTATTTCTATGCTAGGTTTGTATTTATATCTTATTATCTTACGATTATTGTGATAGTCTATTTCTTCTAATGGATCAATGGTACTTACTCTAAAACTATATTCTTTGTCACCATAGCTTTCATTTTCTATTGTTGGAAGTATTATATTAGAACTTTCATTTGGCAGTAGATTTACTGCAAATGTTATTGAATCTTCTTCTGTCATATTTGCATAGTCTATATAATATATGTTAATTTCACTGATAATGCTATCAGTATTATTTAAAATATTAATAGTTGGTATAAATTCTTCACTGCAAGTGATCCCTTCCAAACCATTTGTCACACTAACTAGAACTAAGTCATTTTCAATAAAATTTGGTGGTATTGGATTATAAATATTTGACAAATAATTAAAAGCAGCATATGTATCAATTATACCCATACCATATGTGTTATCTTCTCCATAATCACCCAAGTCAGAGGCTGTATTATAGAGGGCTAAAAGAATTTCTTCGCCAGTTAAAAATGGAAAAGCCTCTTTTAATAATAATACAGCTCCAGATACATGTGGGGAAGCCATAGATGTTCCAGAAATAGTATTGAAACCATCTTGGCCCCAGGCAGACCTTACATTTTGTCCGGGTGCAACAACTTCGGGGTAAATGGCTAAAGAGCCTTCACCAGGACATTGAGTCGGACCTCTGCACGAAAATGTGCTTATAGGGTAATCAGTATTATTAGCATTAATACTTCCAACACAAAATGTATTTACTAAATTTGTGTTAATTCTTTGAGGAGACCGTACTCCATCATTATCAGGACCATTATTACCAGCAGAAAATATATTTGCAATTCCAGCCGCCTCAATGATATTCATTAATTCAACTGTATATCCAGAGCATTGAAATGTATCTATATCATTATACCATCTCCATGAATTATTTATTACATCTGGAACGTCATAATCAGTATCTACATTTCCATCTGGGTTTAATGCCCATTCAAAAGAGGTAATCATGTCTTCTATTGGTGGTAGTGTTTCTACTGTTGAGGTTACAAAGTCATTTGCTATCCAATACGAATTAAATGCAATTCCAATAGTGTCATTTGTTTCCTCTACTAGTCCTGACATTGTTCCTAATGTATGTGTGCCATGGTCGCTGACATGCCCATTTGGGATATTACTAAAATAGCCATCCCAACATTGATTCATAGGGTAGAAATTTGCTAAAAATCTATTGGAAAAAGCAGGATGTTCGGGCCATACTCCTGTATCATAGTTAAATACAATTGTATTTTTCCCACTATAACCCATATCCCATAAAGGTCTTACATTAATCGCCTCTATACCTGGTTCTGTGCCATTTTCAATTTCAATACTATTGTGACTATCAAAATAGTCAATTACATCAGGCCGCATATTTTTGCTTTTAATAAGCTCAATATTTGGATTATTAGAAATTGCTTTTATTAACGTGGGTGTAGCATCTAAAAAAATAGTATTTATAATCCAAGATGATTTAAGATTTTTAAATTTTTGTTTTGATGATGTAATATTGGAAATAATAGATTCCTGTGTTTTTTTTGCTATATTCTGCATCTTTTGACAAATAATAGATGCTCTTTTTTTAACAGGGGTATTGTCTTTAAAGAATTGCGCTTTTAATTTTAAAATATCAAAATTGTCGTAAACTTGAATCTCTATAGGTAAAAATGTACTATTACTAACATCTTGCATTTTAGTTTTTAATTCTTCACTAATAGTGCTTTGGCAGATTGCTATATACGGAATTAGTATTAATTTTAGTATTATTAAATAATTTTTCATACTCTTAATATATGATATTTATTAGAAAAAATAATTTTGTAGGATTTCTATTTTGTGTATTTATTAGTTTTTCTTTTTTTGGATGTGATCCTGAACCCAATACGTACTCTTTAGACATTAATTTTAAACATTTTGTCGATAATGATGAAATTATCTTTGCAAATGATAGTATTATTTATCAAAATAATTCGGGTGTTAGTTATAGTGTAAGAAGAATATTATATGTATTAAGTGATGTGACTTTGTATTTAAGTGATGGCTCTATTTTTCCTATAGATGATTTTATTTTTGTTAATACCGATGACGCATCGACATTATTTCATTCTATTGATAACTTGCCAAGTTCATGTGTAGGGATTAATTTCCGGTTAGGGTTTTCATTTGCAAACAATACTGATAATAATTATATTAATTCGTCTAATAATTTCCATTTATCTATGCTGTGGCCTAATTTAAATGGAACTAATTTAGCTTTTCAAGGAGGATATCATTATATGAAGTTAGAGGGGAAGTATATTGATAATTTATTAGAAGAGGCTTTTTATAATACACATACTGGACCTACTAATTTGCAAGATTTCTCTATATTATATCCTGAATTTTATTTTTCCGAAACATCTAGTATTAATATTACTATGAATGTAAATAATTGGTATAATAATCCAGTTTATGATTTAAATATTTTTGGTTCTGCTATTATGGCGAATTTAGATGCCCAAAACTTATTATATCAAAATGCATCAGATGTTTTTTCTATAGATGTTAATTAGATTGATTTATGATTAAAAAAATTACATATATTTTTTTGACAGTATTTTTTTTAAATTCATGTGAAACTTATGAGCCTAACTGCACAGGATGCGAAGGACACCCTACAAGTAGCCCAATTGTCTTGACATATCCCTCTAGTTTCCCGTCTCCTAATTTACCACCTGACAATCTGCTAACAGAAGAAGGGTTTAATTTAGGAAAGCATTTATTTTATGATCCTATTTTAAGTTCTGACAACACTGTTTCTTGTGCATCTTGTCATAAGCAAGAATATGCTTTTGGTGATAACACTCAATATAGCATGGGAGTTAATCAATCTGTTGGAGATAGGAATGCTCCAACGATTATTAATTTAGCTTTTCAAACAAAATTTGATTGGGATGGGAAGAGTAATTCTATTGAAGAGCAAGCAGTAAGGCCAATATTTAATGAAATCGAGTTACATAATAATAATTGGGAAGAAGTTATTGACAGACTTGAACAATCCACATTATATAATCAATTATTTTGTGATGCTTTTGGCACTTCATCTATAGATTCTTTACATATATTAAAGGCATTGGCACAATTTGAACGGGCACTCACTTCAACAGATTCTAAATTTGACAAATGGATTAGAGGAGAAGTGATGTTTACAAATGAGGAAATAGATGGGTTTAATATTTATAGTACTGAGAGAGGAGATTGCTTTCACTGTCATCCAACAGGTTTGTTTACAGATAACTTTTTTCACAATAATGGTTTAGATACTGATTTTAATGATATGGGGCGTTATGATGTAACCGGGGATAATAATGATAGGGGATCTTTTAAATCTCCAACTTTAAGAAATATAGAGTATTCAGCTCCATATATGCATGATGGAAGATTTAATACACTAGAAGAAGTCATTGATCATTATAATTTTGGAGGTTATCCTTCACCTACGGTTGATCCTTTAATGAAATATGTAGGTGTTGGCTTATTTTTAACCCCTCAAGAAAAGTATAATTTAAAAGCATTTCTTTTAACTTTGTCGGATGAATCTTTTATTACTAATCCAGATTTTTCTAATCCTTTTTAATTAATAAATTTTATGGTTGCAATTTTATCTCCAGCTAAGACTTTAGATTTCAAAACGAATTATAATAATTCTAATTATACAATTCCAGATTATATTAAAGACAGTGAAGTTTTAAGTGATGAATTAAAAAAAATCAATGAAGATGATTTGTCGACACTAATGAGTTTAAGCCCAGCACTTAGCAAATTGAATTTTCAAAGACATCAAGATTGGAGTTCAGATTTTAATTTGTCAAATTCTCGACAATCTATATTATGCTTTAAAGGTGGTGTATATGTTGGTCTTGATATAGATTCTTTTTCAGAGGAGGACTTATTATACTCTCAAGATAATCTTAGAATTTTATCAGGCTTACACGGTGTTTTAAAGCCGTTAGATTTAATTAAGCCCTATAGACTTGAAATGGGCACTAAATTAAAAACTCAAAGAGGAAAAAATTTATATGAATTTTGGGGAAATAAGATCACACATTCTTTAAATATAGCAATTCAGAAAAGTCGTTCTAAATTTTTGCTCAACCTTGCTTCTAATGAGTACTTTTCATCTATTAATTCTTCTAATGTCAATGCTGATATTATTGATGTTAAGTTTTTGGATAAGAAAAAGGATGTTTATAAAATTATTAGCTTTTTTGCTAAAAAAGCAAGAGGCGCAATGGCTTCTTTTATGCTTAAGAATAAAATAAAAGATATAAATAATTTAAAAAGTTTTTCAGGATTGGGATATCTGTATGATAGTGATAGGTCAACTAAAAACTCGTTAGTTTTTATTCGTTAGTTCTTTTCAAAAAAACCTCTTACAACACTTCGTAATCCCAAAAGACCAATTACTATAGAACATAGCATTATTAGTCCGCCGATACAAACCCATAATAGAGATTGATAATCGTTTTCTGGTTGACCGGATCCCAGTACAAATAATACGGGACCTACAAATGCACAGCCAATTGCAATGGTAATTTTTTTAATACCAGATTTAATTTTCTTATTATTTGCCATTATTAAAACTATTTAAGACAGACCTTACGTTTCCATGTTTATTTAATAATTCCAATGCTTTAGATTGTTCCACGTTACAAAAACTCATAATCATAGCAGTCCCTCTTTTATGTAATTTATTATTACTAAGCTTCATGTCAACCATTTTATTATCAATGACATGACCTAGTTTTATCATCACACTCGTTGATAGCATATTTAGTATCATTTTTTGTGCTGTGCCTGCCTTCATTCTTGTGCTTCCGGTGATCATTTCAGGACCCACTATGCATTCAATAGCAGTGTCACTAACTTTTTTTATTTCCATATTTTTATTACAGGTAATACATCCTGTATAGATATTGTTCTTTTTACATTCTTTTAAACCCCCTACAACATATGGTGTTGTCCCAGATGCACTAATTCCAATTACAAGATCTTTATTGTTTATATTATGATTTTTTAAATCACACCATGCTTGTTTTGCATTGTCCTCAGCTGATTCCTGGGATTCCCTTATAGCCTCATCGCCTCCCGCAATTAAACCAACCACTAAATTTTTAGAAACCCCAAATGTAGGTGGACACTCAGACGCATCTAAAATGCCTAATCTACCACTTGTTCCAGAGCCAATATAAAATAATCTTCCACCAGCACTTAATTTTTCAAATACTATCCCAGCTAGTTTAGAAACTTCAGGAATAGATTCTCGAACTTTTAGCGCCACCTTTGTGTCTTCGTAATTCATGTTTTTGACAATATCATGAATATTCATTTTTTCCAAATTTGTATATGAACTTGTTTGTTCGGTAACTTTTTTCATATTTAAAATATCCTAGGGTATTTTTCAGGATTAAATTCAGTCATAAGCTTATAACATGTATCTATCACATCATCGATGTTAGATTTAGAAAAATAATCTCCATCATCTCCATATGCGGACCTGTGCTCTTTAGCCGTAATTGTTAGGGGCTTACTATCTAGTAGGTTATATGCATTTTGATTTTCTAATACTTTTTGCATCATGTATGCACAAGAACCTCCAGGAACATCTTCATCCATAAATATAATTCTATTAGTTTTCGCTATACTTTTTTGAATATCATGATTAATATCAAATGGTATCAGTGATTGCACATCGATAATTTCAATTTCAATATTAAGTTTTTTTAATTCTTCTGCAGCTTCCATTGCAACTCTACAGCACGAACCATATGTGACTAATGTAATATCTTTTCCAGCTAAAATAACTTCAACTAATCCAATTTCAGTTTGAAATTCTCCTAAATTTGAAGGCATTTCTTCCTTTAGTCGATATCCGTTTAAACATTCTATAATTAATCCTGGTTCATCTCGCATTAATAAATTATTATAAAATCCTGCTGCTTTTGTCATGTTTCTTGGAACAAGTATATTAACACCTCTTAATAAATTAATAATGCCGCCCATTGGTGATCCAGAGTGCCAAATTCCCTCTAGCCTATGACCTCGAGTTCTAATTATTAATGGACATTTTTGACCTCCTTTTGTTCTATAATGTAGTGTGGCTAAGTCATCACTTATTATCTGGATAGCATATAGAAGATAGTCAAGATATTGTATCTCAGCTATTGGTCGGAGTCCTCGCATTGCCATTCCAATTCCTTGACCAATAATAGTTGCTTCTCTAATCCCTGTATCAGTGACTCTATCTTCTCCATGTTTAGCTTGTAGACCTTCCAGTCCTTGATTAACATCTCCAATTTTACCACTATCTTCCCCAAATAATATTAAAGAAGGATATTTTGTTAACAGTGCATCAAAGTTATCTCTCAGAATGATTCTTCCATCTACTTTTTTCGCCTCATTAGATATGATAACATCACAATTATTATTTGCATTTTTAATTGCCTGAATAGATTCACTGTATAAATGACTGGAATATATTTTAGTATAATTAGATTGTTGATTATTAATCCAATCTTTCAAGTTGTCACTTGATTTTTTAAGATATTTTATTTTGCGGAATATTTTTTTTGCATTAGACATGAGAAATCTTCTATATGGAATTTTCTCATTTTTAATTTTTTGAAAAACACCTATTATAAATGGATCTTTCATGTCACAATTGTTATAGATGCTTTGTTCTAATTCTTTTCTTTCAGTGTGTAATACTTTTAAATAATTATTCCATGCGTTTAGCTGTGCATTTTTAACTTTTTGTTTAGATTCGGATTCTATATTTTCTAATTCTTTTAGATTGCTAATATTTTTTTCAATGATCCATTCTTTCATTTTCTTTATACAGTCAAAATCTTTCTCCCAATTTAATTCATTAGATGTTTTATATCGTTCATGTGATCCAGATGTAGAGTGACCTTGTGGTTGAGTCATTTCTTTAACATGAATAATCACAGGCACATGGTGATTTCTACATAACTTACTTGCTTCAATATATAAACTGCATAAGTTGCTATAGTCCCAGCCATTAGTAGTATAAATTTGTATTCCATCTTTTTTTTGGGTTCTTTGAAATCCTTTTAAAATTTCTGATATATCACCTTTTGTTGTTTGATATTTAGCAGGCACTGATATGCCCCATCCATCGTCCCATATTGATAAAAGCATAGGTATTTGTAATACACCTGCTGCATTAATTGTTTCAAAGAATAAGCCTTCAGATGTACTTGCGTTGCCAATTGTTCCATAAGCAATCTCATCTCCGTTTTTACTGAAATTAGAATTTTTAATATTTTTATTGTTTCGATAAATTTTAGAAGCATATCCTAAGCCTAATAATCTTGGCATTTGTGATCCTGTCGGTGAAATATCAGATGTGGAATTGTATTGTTCTGTTAAATTTTTCCATTGGCCATATTCATCTAGGCTTCTTGTTGCAAAATGATTATTCATTTGTCTTCCTGCAGAGGAAGGTTCTTTTTCAACATCTGTGGTTGCATATAATTGTGCAAAAAGAGATTCTAAAGTAAGTTCACCAATGGCCATCATAAAAGTCTGATCTCTATAATATCCTGATCGGAAATCTCCTTTTCGAAATGTTCTAGCCATTGCAACTTGTGCAACTTCTTTTCCATCTCCAAATATTCCAAATTTTGCTTTACCTGTTAAAACTTCTTTTCTTCCTAGTAAACTAGCTTCTCTACTTTCACAAACAATGCGATAGTCTTTTAGTACAGAATTTTTAAACTCATCAAATGTTAGCTTTGTTTTTTTCAATCTTTTTAATTAATTAAAAATTATTATTAAGTTAAGCAATTATTAGCTTATTCTAAACAAGAATTATTTCTTATATTGTTCCTTATGAAGAAAAATAATTGCCAATCAAAAGGACATCATAGAATTATTCAAATATTTACT
>MDTB01011360.1_pt1 | contig 12757 bp, 11 predicted proteins | sample 811161 | NCBI WGS metagenome assembly MDTB01 (sample SAMN05326650, study PRJNA326480) | marine metagenome | isolation source: seawater | place: Mediterranean Sea | collected 2009 | reverse complement strand
TCTGGTTTTGGAATAATTATTTTTGGAATATCAAGTATAACAGCGTGGGAAATTGAAGATATAAGAGTTGTGAAAATAGGGGAAACATATTCTGCTGGAACTTACAAATTTACCCTAAATAATGTTATTAACAAAAATGGCCCAAATTATGTATCAACAATGGGGCTTTTGGATGTTTTAGACACAAAAAATAATTATATCACAACATTAAAACCTGAAAAAAGATTTTTCCCAACTCAATCTGTTACTACTACAGAAGCAGCTATTGATAACGGTTTAACTAGAGATATATATGTAGTATTGGGCTCGGAACAAAATAAATCTGAATGGGTCATTAGGACTTATATAAAGCCTTTTGTGAATTGGATATGGCTTGGTGCTTTTATTTTATCATTAGGAGGTATTCTAAGTATTGTTGATAAAAAATTAAGGATTGGTATAGCATCAAGAAAAGAGCATTTAATTTAATTTTATGAAAAAGTCTTTATTATCATTATTATTTTTGGTTTTATGTCCGGTAGTTTCATTAGCCGTAGATCCAGATGAAATTTTAGAAAATCAGATTTTAGAAGAGAGAGCTAGGCTAATTTCAAAAGATCTTAGATGTTTAGTATGTCAAAATGAAAATATTGATAGCTCTAACGCAGAGCTTGCAAAAGATTTAAGGGTATTAGTAAGAGAAAGAATTCTTCTAGGTGATACAAATAAACAAGTAAAAGATTTTATAGTTAAACGTTATGGTGAATACGTTCTATTAAATCCAACATTTTCTGGTTCAACTATATTTTTATGGATATCTGGACCAATTCTTTTTATTATTTCAGTATTGATGATTATTTTTAGAGTTTATTTTAATGGACCTAAAAGTAATGAAAATTCAAAAAAACATTCTGCTAAAGACTTAAAAAAAATAGAAGCATTTATTAAAAAATAAAAAATACATTTTCTATTTTTTTTAACAAGTATATCTTTGATATGATTAAGTGTTATGAGTCGATGTTTTTACTTTCTAATTTACCCAAAATTAAATTATCGCAAATAGACGGTAACATTAATTTTTATGATATAAATAAATCTAAAAATAGAAATTCTAAAGATTTTAATGAAATTAATTTTTTTGATTTTTTAGAAGAAATAGGGAATTTGAGTCCTTATTTGCAAAGAATATCTAAAAGTGAAATATTGTGGCTCCATAGAATTAAAGAAAAATATTTGAATGATATTATAAATGATTTAATTCTTGATGTTCAAACATTAAATTTAGATGCTTTAGTTAGAGAATGTAGATTGATTAAGAGGCGAATTTTCTTAATTACCTCAATATTTGATATTTCAGGTTATTTATCATTAGATCACGTTTCACTAATTTTGACGTATGTAGCTGATTTTATTTTATCAGTATTATCTAAGTCTATAATTTATGAAGAAAGTGAAGATCAAATCGTTGTAGATAATAATAATATAAATCATTCTTTAAGTTTTTTCATTCTTGCTATGGGTAAAATGGGTTCATATGAACTTAATTATTCATCCGACATTGATATAATTCTATTTAATACTTTTGATTATCAAAAGATTAATGATCAGTTTGAAGCTAAACAAAAAATCTTAAAAAAATTTAGAAAACTTGTGCGTATTTTAACTGATACATCAACTGGGGATTTTATATATAGAGTTGACCTAAGATTAAGACCAGATCCTTCCTCTACGCCTATTGTAACTGATACAAATTTTGCTGAAAATTATTATCAAAACTTGGGTCGTACTTGGGAAAGAATGGCTTTTATCAAAGCTAGGCCAGTAAGTGGAAATATGCTTAAGGGTAGGGAGTTCCTAAGTAAAATTTCTTCCTTTATTTGGAGAAATCATTTTGATTATGCAGCTATTGATGATGTTAAAAACTTAAGAGAAAAGATGAAATTAAATTCCTCTAATTTTAAATCATCTAATTTGAGTGGTTATAATATTAAAATTGGCCTTGGTGGAATTAGAGATATCGAACTTTTTACTCAAACATATCAGTTAGTAGTAGCAGGTAGACAAAAAGAATTAAGAGGAGCAAACACTCTTTTAATACTAAAAAAACTAAAAGAATTTAGTTGGCTTGATAATCGATCATTTGAAACTTTAGTGAATGCGTATATTTTCTTACGTACTACAGAAAATCGATTACAGATTATTAATAATACCCAAACACAAAATTTACCTAATGAAAAATCCATACAATTTAAACAATTAGCCTCAATCATGGGTTTCAATGACTATATTAACTTCAGAGATCTATTATTGAATAAATTAAAAGCAGTAAAAACTATAACTGATGATTTTTTTTCTAATTTGAAATTTAGAAAAGTTCATAATAAAGAATTTTTTCATGAAAGCCCTTTGAATAATAGAAAAAATAAATTTTACAGAAAATCAAATAATGACAATTCTCTTTATAATGAAATTAATTCTTTAAAACACAACCAAATTTTTAAAAATCATATTACCTTAAGATCATTTACTGCTCTAATACCAATATTTATTAAAGAAATACTACAATTTAATCATCAAACTCAATTAATTGGAAAATTAGAAGTTTTTTTTAAAAATATATCAACTGGATCACAGCTTTTCCCACTTTTAGAAAATAACCCAACACTGGTTAAAACTTTATTAATTATTTTAAATAGTTCAAACTTAATTTCTCAAAAATTATCAAATAATGTTGAATTACTTGATTTGTTAGTAACCAAAAAATTTCTGGATTGTATTTCTTCAAAAGACATAATGGCTAAAGAGGTGAAATTAAGATTAAAATATAACAATGATTTTGAGTTTATTATAAATGAGTTAAGAAGATTTGCTAAAGAAAGAAAATTCCAGATTAGTATACATTTAATATTAGGTAAAATTAATTGTTTTGATGCTTCAAAATATTTTTCGGATACTGCAGAAATTTGTATAGAAATCTTATTACCTATAATTAAGAAAAATTTAAAAATACGTTATGGATATCCTGTAAATCATTTACCATGTGTTTTGGGTATGGGAAAATTAGGTTCTAGTGAAATGAATTTTTTTTCTGATCTTGATCTGATATTAATTTATGATCCATTTGCGAAATATAAAATAAATAATCAAAATTATAATTCTTTAGAGACATATTTTGCTAGATTTACTCAAGCTCTTGTATCTGCTTTCACTTCTTTAACTGAAGAAGGAAAATTATATAATGTTGATATGAGACTTCGGCCATCAGGAAGAAAAGGACCCGTTGCTACATCAGTAAGTTCATTTTTAAATTATCAATTAAATAAAGCATGGGTTTGGGAACATATGGCATTATCAAGAGCTAGGATAATTGCGGGTGATACTAAGACAAGAAGTAAATTAAATAAAATATTGTTTCAAATTTTTGATAATAAAACTTTTTCTAAAAATGAGATAAAAAAACAAACTCAAAATATGCGACTGACTTTACATAAAAATTATAGTAAAGAATTTAATCCACCAGATATAAAATACGGTAGAGGAGGATTTCAAGAGTTAGAACTTCTAGTACAGATGGGAATGCTCTTAATGAATATTGGTTATAAAAAAAATCATCAATCTCCAAAAAAATTAATTGTGTTATTGTTCAGAGCTAGCTTTTTAAATGAAGATGAGTTTAGAGAACTCTCTTTGATTTATGATTTATTTTTTAACTATCAGCAAGTAATTTGTATTATGTCTGATAAGATAGATAATAAAGAAATTTTATCAAATCATGGATTACAATATTTGATTGAAAACTTTTTTAAATCAATTAACTATGAAAAAGGTAAAAATTTAAATGATTTATATCTGTTACTTAATCAGAAATCTAAATTTATTGGCAGTTTATTTGATAAAAAATTAAAATAATACACGACTATGGATTATGATCCTAAAAAACTTATAAGTGAGTCATTTAAAATAAATGGTATAAGTGATGTAGAATGTCGTTCAATTTTTTTTGGTTGGGTTTTAGATGTTGATTCAAGACTTGATATAAATCTCGCAATTAAAACTCTTCATGAAAAATATTCATTATCAAACCCCACCCATCCAATGACTAGGGTTCTTTTAGAGGGTCTGTCTGGTGGTTATAGTGCAAAAAGAAGAAAAAGAGATAAAAGAACACACACCTAATTAATTTTATTTATAAATTAATTTTAAATAAAATTTTTAATAGTTTTAAATTTAAGTTACATTTTGAGATATGAGATTTATGACAATAAATATCACATTATTTCTCCTAGTATTATTGTTGAGTTTTGAAATTTCTTATGCCCATGTTTCGGAAAGAGCATTAACATTATTGTTACCTACAGAAATTTATATTCCTGCTGGAATATCTGTTTTAGTTTTAACTATTTTAATTACCTATATTTCGCCAAAAGCATTTATTGGTAAACTCTTCAGAATTTATGAAATAAATTTTCTTAATCGTTTAAATTTTATCTCTTTAATTGATTTGAACTCAATTAAAGTTTTTATGAGTTTAATAAGTTTTTTTCTTTTAATTATTTTAATCGTCTTGGGTTTTACAGGTTCAAGAGATCCATTAGTTAACCCTCTTTCACTTTTCATTTGGTCAGTTTGGTTTTTAGTTATGCCTTTAGCTCAGATTATATTTGGTAACATATGGTCCTTTTTAAATCCTTGGTATGGTATTGGGCAGATTTTATTCAAAAACCATTTTATTTTTAAATTAGACAATAATTTAACTCTAGTAATACCCTCTTTGTTATTTCTATTTTTTTCATTATTTATGCTTGTAGATGTAGCTCCTGATGACCCAGATAGGTTAGCTACTGTAGTATGTTTGTATTTTTTCTTAAATTTTTTTTGTATTTGGTTGTTTGGGATAGATTGGCTAAAAAAAGGGGAATGTTTTTCTGTTTTTTTTGGTATGTTATCTAAGTTATCCCTGTTTTGGATTGAAAATAGAAAAGCTCATTTTGGCTTTTTTGGATCTCAATTAACTCATATAAATTATTTACCACCTTTAACTGTTTTATTCTTGGCTATAATTTTAGCAACACTTTCATTTGATGGATTAAATGAAACTTTTTTTTGGTTTAAAATCATTAATATCAATCCACTAGAATTTCATGGTAGATCCTCTGTTATTTTTCAAAATTCAATTGGCTTATTAGCATTTGCAATTTTCTTATTTTTTATTTTTCTATTGACTATTTATATAGGTCACAAATTTATCTCTGAAGAAATTAAATTTAATAGAATAATAGGTATTAATTCTATAGCCTTATTACCTATAGCAATTGCCTACCATATAGCTCACTACCTAACTACCTTTATAGTTAATATTCAATATTTTTATAAAGTTCTTTCTGATCCTTTAAATAATGGATCAAACTACTTTGGTACGGGCGATATTCATGTGACCACTAGTTTTTTTAATAGTATTGAAACTGTGAGAATAATTTGGTTTATGCAAGCGTTTGCTATTGTATTTGGACATGTGATTGCGGTTTTATTAGCTCATTCAATAAGTGAAAAATATTTAAAATCAAAATCATCTCTTCTTATTAGTCAATTCCCAATAAGTATTTTTATGATTTGTTATACTTTTTTAGGTTTATGGATACTTTCCACCCCTTCGGTTGGGTAAAAATACTTTATTATAACTAGACAAGAAATTATTTTTATATTTTATTTAAGAGTGTCCTAATTATAAATAAATGGAATCAAGAGATGAAAAAAAATTCTAAAAATAATCTTTCTAGAAGAAAATTAATGAAAAGTATTGCTGCTGTAGGAAGTATTTCGGCTATGCCTGGTTTTGTAAACTATAGTCAGGCCTCAAGTTCTGCTCCAATAAGAATAGGTTTCCAAGTTCATAGAACTGGGATAGGTGCAGCATATGGGAGATGGTACGACAGAACAACTCAAGCTGCTGTAAAAATTATTAATGATTCTGGTGGTATAAATGGTCGTCCCATAGAGATAATATCAGAAGATGATGGAACAGATCCCAAAAGAGGTGCTGAAGCTCTTGAAAAATTTGCTAATCAACATAATTGTGATGTTGCTTTTGGTACTCTTTTTTCTCATGTTGTTATCGGTTCAGCTCCAAGAGCTGGTGAACTAAAATTACCATATTTTGTTGTTTCTGAAGGTCATCATGTAGCATCAGGTATGCTAAATAGATATACACTTCAGCCAGGAATTACCGATGTAAAGAGTCAGGTACAAGCCATGGCACCTTTCGTGAAAGATAATTTAGGTAAAAAAGTAACTATGGTTTATCCAGATTTTGCTTTTGGTCATGATCATAGGGATTATTTTTCAGCAGCATTTGAATCCCAAGGTGGTGAAATAATTGCTAAAGTCCCAATTCCGCCAACAGAGTCCAGTTTTTCTAAATATTTCCCCAAAATACCAAGAGATACGGAAGTCTTATATCATGTTATGGTAGGTCCTGCAGTTTTAACATTTGTTAAGGAGTTAGGAGAATTTTACGGTTCAAAAGGTCCTAAACTTTTTGGTTTTATCGATAGTGTTGAAGCTGTTGATTTAAACACTCCTGGGTTAGAATTTTTAGATGGAAGTTATTTTTGGGAGGGAAATCCTAGATACGCTCAAGATAATCAGACAGTTCATGATCAATTTTATAGAACTGCCGTAGGTGTTGATAAAAATGGTGCATCAGTTTCAGACCCTAAAGATGTTTCCACTTATGCACATATGTTTGGATGCTGGGAAACATTACACATTATTAAAAAGGGAATGGAAGTATCTGGATATTCAGATGTTAAAGACAGATCTAAGTTAATAGAGGCCGTTGAAAGTATGAAAAATATGCCGTTGTCTCAAGCTCACCCACAAGGTGCTAAAATATTTAATGGAAAGACACACCAAACATTTGGTCATCAATATATTACTAAAATGACTAATGGTAGACTAGTTCTTGCTCATACTACTTCTATTGAAGATACATTTTATCCTGATGAAGTTGATTATACTAAACAATCATTTTAGAATTTTAGTCGAAAATTATTATGGAATTAGGGCCTTATTTACTCTTTGCCTCTTTAGAAGGCTTAGTGCATGCAGCTGTTTTGTCACTTATAGCTTTAGGATTAAGTCTAGTATTTGGAGTTATGAGGATAGTAAACGTTGCCCATGGGGAGTTTTTCATGCTTGGTGCTATAATTACATGGTGGGTATCAAGCTTTGTTTCAGGTAACCCTGCAATTGGTTTTTTATTAGCTTTATTAGTAGTTCCCTTTATTGTGGGAATTACTGCCATTTTAAGTGATTGGTTGATTTTAAGGCATTTAAAATATGATCCTGAAGCAACAATAATAGCAACAATTGGAATTTTATACATTATACAACAATTTGCATTAATGACTTTTGGTCCTGATGCAAAACCAGTAGAACAACCATTTAATATAAGATTAGATTTATATTGGTTTGGTTTTTCAGCATATAAATTTTTTGTAATTTTTTCAGCAATAATACTTTTACTTGCTATATGGTTAGTAATGAGCAAAACAAAATTTGGACTTATTTTAAGAGCTACACAATTAGATAGCGAAACTGCTCAAGCATTCGGGATACCGATATCTAGAGTATATAATATGGTGTTTGGATTAGGAGCCGCTATAGCAGCCGTAGGAGCAGTATTAATAGTTCCAATTCAACAAGCTCACTATTTAATGGGTGGTGAGCCTTTGTTACTTGCATTTATTGTAGTAATCATTGGTGGTTTAGGAAGTCTGAAAGGTACGGTAGCTGCGGCTATATTAATTGGTATGAGTGATGGAATAATTTCTGTATTTTTTTCACCAAATATAGCAAAGATTTTAGCAACCTTATTGGTTGTAGTGGTATTAATAATCAAGCCAAATGGATTATTTGGAACAACTAAAACATGAGAAAAGATATAATTCTTCATCTAAGCGCTTTATTAATTCTTTTTTTGTTGGAAATATTAGGGATTTTTTCTGAATATCACCAAGGTAATTTTGCTAGAATATTAGTTCTTGCAGCTTACGGTGTTGGTTATAACATTTTATTTGGTTACACAGGTCTTTTGAGCTTGGGACATGCTTTATTTTTCTCAGCAGGTCTTTATGCCTCAGGTCTTTCAATTTACCATTTAGATTATAACATTGAGCAATCATTATTCCTTGCTATTTGCATTTCTGCATTAATTTCCTTGATAATAGGTTTTCTTGCTTTAAGAACAATAGGAGTATCTTTTATGATAGTAACCTTAATGTTTTCTCAAATTGCTTACTTAAGTATTTTATATTTTGGTAGTATTACAAGAGGTGATGAAGGATTTGTTATTCAACAATCTAGTAGAGTTTTTCTCTCAATGGATTTATCTAATCCCACAATCAGATATTATTCTGCTCTTTTAATTTTTTCCCTATGTATGTTGACTAATTTGTGGATAGCAAAAAGTCCATTTGGTAGAGTTTTAGTTGCAATTAGAGAAAATAGTGATCGAGCTCTTATGCTAGGCTATAATGTAAAATTGTATAAATTATTTTCCATAATAATTTCTGGAACTATTTCGGGCTTGGCAGGTGCATTTTATGGTATTTTATTTGGATATGTTGGTGCTAGTTTTGCAGCTGTTTCGTATTCAATTTTCCCTCTTTTATGGGTCTTAATTGGAGGGGCAGGAACAGTTTTAGGACCACTGATAGGGGCAATTTTTATGTTTTATTTAATTGACTATGCAAGCGATATTACTGATGCCTATATGATAATTGTGGGTGTTGCTCTCTTGTTTGTAACTTTATTTGCAAGACGTGGTATAATGGGAGAATTAAGATATAGGTTTTATAAATGGATATCTTAAATGATGAATTATTGTATACAGAAAATTTAAGTAAGAATTTTCAAGGTATTACTGCTGTAGATAAAGTAAACTTTAAGATAAATAAAAATGAGATTAGAGCTTTAATTGGACCTAATGGGGCAGGGAAAACAACCTTTGTATCACTGCTTTGTGGAAGGATAAGAGCATCTAAAGGTAAAGTTTTTTTTAATGGATCAGATATTTCAAATCTTCCTGTTTATAAAAGGATTTCTAGTGGTATAGGATATACATTTCAAATTACTTCAATTTTTTCTAATTTAACTGTTTATGAAAATGTTGCTTTATCAATAAAAAATAGAAGAAATAAAGAAAAAAGAAGTATTATATTCGAGGTTTTAAATAAAGTTGGTCTTTTAGATAGAGTTTCCCAAAGGAGTGGTGACTTAAGTTATGGACATCAAAGGTTACTAGAATTAGCGATGGGAATGGCACAGAGACCAAAGTTATTAATTTTAGACGAACCTACACAAGGACTGTCAGATTTAGAAATTGAAAATTTTAAAAAACACATTAAAGATTTTTCTGAGACTATGACTGTTTTATTGATAGAACACAATATGGATGTTGTAATGTCAATTGCTGATAAAATAACAGTACTTCATTTTGGAAAAATTATTTCAGAGGGAGACAAACATTCAATACAGAGTGATCCTTTAGTTCAAAAAGCATACTTGGGGGATCAATGCTAGTCGTTGATAATTTAGTATCATATTATGCTAATATAAAAATTTTAAATGAAATTTCATTTAATTTAAATCAAGGTCAAGTTCTATGTCTTCTTGGGAGAAATGGTGCTGGTAAAACAACTATTCTCAAATCAATTATGGGTTTGGTAGATCACACAAAAGGATTAATATTGTTTAATGATGAAATATTGTCAGGAGTTTCTGCACACTTTATTCCCAAAAAAGGTATTGGATATGTTCCTCAAGGCAGAAGACTTTTTTCAGAATTAACTGTTGAAGAAAACTTAGAAATAGGTCTTTTAACGAGAAAAAAAGGAGAGAAAACTAAGGAAAAAGTCCTTAATATGTTTCCAAAACTTAAAGAGAGAATTAACCAAATTTCTGGAACACTTTCTGGAGGTGAGCAACAAATGCTCGCTTTAGCAAGAGCTCTCTGTATTGAGCCAAACTTATTGCTTTTAGACGAGCCAACCGAAGGATTACAACCGTCAATGATATCTTTGATTAGAAATAGTATTTTAGAGCTTAAAAAACAAGGAGTGTCTATACTTCTTGTTGAACAAAGAGTAGAGGCAATTTTACCAGTCGCAGATGAAGTAATAATTGTTGAAAATGGTTCGAAAATATTTTCTGTATCTTCAAAAGAATTTAAAAACAAAAAAACATTAAAAAAAATATATGGTTTTATAGGATTATAAATTTATAAATCATTAGAGACTATTAAATTAACTCCTTTATTTTTCATGTCATTAATTGCCATTTCAAGTGATCCGTCTAAGTCAATAGCTCGACAAGCATCTTTTATCACATTTACTTTAAAATCTAAATTAACTCCGTCAATTGCTGAAAAATAAACACAAAAATCTAAAGCTAATCCGCAAAGATAAATAGAATTTATTCCTCTTGCCTTAAGATATCCACCTAGTCCAGTTGGTGTTTTATGATCATTATCAAAAAAAGCAGAATAACTATCTATTTCAGTTCTAAAACCTTTTCTAATGATTAAGTCTGTACTTTTTATCATTAATTTTGGATGAAATTCTGCCCCCTTTTTTCCTTGTATACAGTGATCCGGCCACAACACTTGAGTGCCGTAAAACATTTCAGTAGTTGAAAAAGGTAACTTGTCTAAATGATTAGAAGCAAAAGATGTATGGTTAGGAGGATGCCAATCCTGAGTAGCAATTTTTACTCTAAATTTTTCTTGTAATTTATTAGCAACCTCTACAATTTCATTGCCTTCTTCGACTTCAAGAGCGCCACCTGGACAAAAATCATTCTGAATATCTATTAGTATTAAAGCAGTATTATCCTTAAAAACTGTCATTTTAACCATCTAAAATTAATTATGCTTAAAGTATAAGAATATTTTGATATAAGAATCAAAAGAAAAAAAGTAATTTAATTGTTACTAAACATATTAATTGGACTCAATAATGGAAAACAACAATATCAAATCAATGAAGTTGTACAACTTTATTGATAGGGTTTATAATGAGTTAAGAGAATTAGGAAAAGCAACTAGTGGGCCATTATCAGTAAATGAATTGTCTTCTTTTGATCAATTACATTATCATGGAACACAAGCTATTGATTTTGCAATAAAAAAATTTAACATTAATCACAAGTCAAAAATATTAGAAATTGGTTCTGGATTAGGTGGGCCAGCTAGATATTTAGCAAAAAAAACTGGTGCTAATATCACTGCAGTTGAACTTCAAGAAGATCATCATGATGCAGCTGTTTATCTTACAAAAAGATGCAATTTAGATACTAAAGTTGAACACATATGTGGTGATTTTTTACAATTAGAATTTCCTAAAAATCATTATACTGTATTGGTTAGTTGGCTAGCTTTATATCATATTCCTAACAGAAAAAAATTATTAAACAATTGTATGAATATATTAAAATCTAATGGTCATTTCTATGTTGAAGATTTTGCATTCTTTAAACCATTCGATTATAATGAAAAAATAGAACTTTCAAATGATTTTTTTGCAAATTACCTAGTAAGTTTATCTCAATATGAAACAGATCTAAACGAAGCTGGTTTTTCTAATATATTTATTGAAGATATGACTAGTAGTTGGAGTAAATTTACTAAAGAAAGGCATAAAAATTATCGGGATAATATTGATAGACATACTAGAGTGCATGATGAAACTATAGTTCAAAACATGCTTTACTTTTATTCATTTGCAATGAAGTACTTAAGTGGTGGAAAGCTTGCTGGTATAAGAGTTTCTGCAAAAAAATAAACTTTTAAAAATCTCTTTATGATTTTTAATCTTTATAAAATTTCATTTATGGAAATTTCTTGGTATTTTAGTTTTTAGCAATTTCATCAATTATTCTAACCCAGCTTCGTGCACCTTTATAAAAGCTTTTTAGATTATATTTTTCATTAGGAGAATGGATATTATCATCATCAAGGGCAAATCCTACAAGTAATGTATCCATATCTAATATATTCTTAAAATGTTGAACTATTGGTATGGAACCGCCACCTCCTTCGAATATGGTTTTAGAGTTCCATTCGTCTGTAAGGGCTTTTTGGGCTTTATTTATAATTTCGTCATTAAGAGGGAATTGAGTTGCTTTAGAACCTTTATGGTTGCTGAATTTTATTTCAAAATCTTCAGGTAAATCGTTCATCAGCTTTTTTCTAAAATTTAGTCTTATTTCCTCTGGATTTTGATCTCCCACTAGCCTAAATGAAATTTTAGCATGAGCTTCTGATGGAATAACTGTTTTGAAGCCTTCTTCAATATACCCACCCCACATCCCATTAATTTCGCAGGTAGGTCTACCCCATAATCTTTCAAGTAATGAATAATTTTTTTCACCAAAAGATTTAGACATTCCCAAATCTTTTAAAAAGGTTTCTTCTGAGAAGCTAAGTTTTTTCCACTCTTTTTTTAACTCTTTAGAAACAGCTTCTACCCCATTATAAAAGTAAGGTATATCTACTTTTCCATTTTTATCATGTAAATTAGATAACAAATTAGACATTACTTTCAATGGATTGTTAACAACTCCACCATAAATACCAGAATGTAAATCTCTATTAGGCCCTTTTATGCTAATCTCTTCAGATAACATACCTCTTAAAGAACAAGTAATAGAGGGAGTTTTTTTATCCCACATGCCAGTATCACATACTAAAGCATATTTACACTTTAACTCAGAGCTATTC
>MDTB01215720.1_pt1 | contig 12758 bp, 12 predicted proteins | sample 811161 | NCBI WGS metagenome assembly MDTB01 (sample SAMN05326650, study PRJNA326480) | marine metagenome | isolation source: seawater | place: Mediterranean Sea | collected 2009 | reverse complement strand
TCATAATGCTTGTTTGTCCGAAAACAGGTGACCATCGCCTCGTGCAAGAGAGTAGTACCGGATCGCGGCGAGCAGGCAACAATGTGAATGTGCTTGAACAGACGTCAACTCCCTAGTGCGCCGTCGAGGGCGCTTGAGAGTATTATCGGCTTTGCTACGCGTCAATATGGAATTGGACAAAGCCTCAAAACGTTTTCATCCGGGCCGACTGAGCTCTTTTTGCAGCAACATTCATCAGTATCTGCGAAATAAAGTGGCCTAAACCCTACAGGTCGCTATTTGCTTGCTCTGCCAAGTCAAAATACGGCTCTACTAGAGATTCGAACTGAGTCACAGAAAGATCGACGACTTGCTGTTGGGGGAGAACACACCTTGAAAGCGTGTCAGGTTAGCCCGTGGTCTAGGACCAGAGCCGGAAAGCGCCCCGTGAATGCCATTGGACTGAACACGATATGCCCATGATAGGGGTCGTGCCATGGTCATACGATGTTTTCAGGGCAATAACGACATTGCCGTCCTTGACCAGAAACTTGCGTCTTTGCGCAGTGTCAGGCCGGGTGATGTAGCGGCACAAACTTTCGAGTTTCTTTTTCTGATAGGGCTGACAGGTGATACCGACATGCAGCGAAAACCCTGCTTTGCGTTGCCCGCAACCCCCCTTACTGACACTATCTTGTCTATCGGGGGCGACTGCGAGGAGAGAAAATAGTGAAGCGATGGATTCTTTATCCAAGCGTATTGGTAAGCCTTATGTTCGGCGCAGTATCCATAGCATCTGTTAGCGCCAGCGCTACCCAAACCGTCAAAGCGATAAAGGCCACGCCGACCATGGACGACATCTACCACTTTTTCGCCATGCCGCTAAACATCGGCACCGCAGGCCAGCCAACCCCTGAGCAGTTTGGTCAAATTGCCGAAGCAGGTTTTACCGTAGTGGTGAACCTGGCGATGCCCGACTCGGAAAATGCACTACCCGACGAAGGCCGACTAGTCAGCGAAACCGGCATGACCTATGTGCATATCCCAGTGCCCTGGGAAGCACCAAGCCCCACGCACTTGCGCCAGTTCTTCGCGGTAATGGACGCCTTGCAGTTGCAACAGCAGCGCGTTTTTGTGCACTGTGCCGCGAACTTTCGCGTGTCTGCCTTTGTCTACAAATACCTTACCCTGCGGCACGGTGTCAGCGAGCAGGAAGCCAGCACACTTCTGCTGCAGCGTTGGCTACCGCAAATGGACGCGAACTGGCGCAGTATTTACAACCTTGAGGCAAAGGACTTGATTTCATTATGAGTGCCTATAACCACATTGAGACCCAACTGCTCGAGGCCGCGAAAAAGCTGCAGCCGGAACTGGCCCGCCGTGGCCGAGAAATAGATCAACAGCGCCACCTACCACAGGACTTGGCCGACTCTATGGCCGCTCTGGGCTTTTATCGCCTCGTCGTACCCGAGTGCTTAGGTGGGCTAGGCATGTCGCCTGCGGCCTTTTGCGCGCTGTGTGAAACATTGGCCGAAGCCAACGGCTCCGCCGCTTGGTGCATATTCATTGGTGCAACCTCCCAGTATTTGTTTGGTGCCTTGCCCGATGCCCAACTCAAGACGATGCTGGAAAACCCAAATGTGATTACCAGCGGTGTATTTGCCGACAGCGGCAGCGCGCAATACGCGGCGCGCGATGGCAAGCCTGGCTATTTAATCAACGGCCACTGGCGCTGGGGCTCAGGTTGCCGTAACGCTGAATGGATTTCCGGCGGTATCCACGAGATCGACGCCAACGGCGAGGCGGTTAGCAGCACACCAACACTTACCCGAGTGTTTTTTCGCCCTGACGAAATAGACATCGTCGATAACTGGCATGTCTCAGGTATGCGCGGCTCTGGCTCCAGCGACTACATCGCAAAGAACATATGGGTACCTGCCGAACGCATGGCCGGTGACATTGAGGATGGTGAGCATGCCAGTCAGCCTATTTATCAGTTTCCAAAATTCGCGCTGCTGGGCATTCCAATCGGCGCCATCTGCCTCGGCATGGCCAAAGCAAGTATCGACGAAGTCATGCGTGCCGCCAAAGAAAAGACACCTCAGGGCAGTCGCCGCGCCCTTTCCATGCGACCGTCCTTACATATTGATGTCGCTGCAGCAGACGCTGCGTTAAACGCCGCACGGGCCTACTTTTATCAAACCATCGAAACGGGCTGGACAGCCGCACAGCAGGCTCCGGGTAGTTTGGAAGACCGGCGCAAGATGCGTACTGCCAACGTCCATGCAGTCAACACGGCCATCGACGTTATTGACCAAATGTATCGGGTCATGGGCGGCACCTCGGTCTATGAAACTTCGTGCTTGCAGCAACACTTTCGCGATGTGCATGTAGCCTCTGCGCATATGATGGTGGGCGAACCGGTAATGGAATTGGCCGGGAGAGTCATGCTGGGCTTAGACGAGAAAGCCTTCGGTCTCTAATCAGCACTGCTCAAACAATAAATACGATCAGCATATCCCTAACAGTATCAATAAGGAGTCGGCATTGAGCGACGCACTGAAATTTGGATTAGCGACCCCGAGTACTCTTTGGCGTCAGGACTGGCAACAACGCCAGCAAACTGTTGCACAAATTGCCGATTCCGGCTTCGATCATATTTTCATGGCGGACCACGTTTCCTTTCGCAACGGCTCTGGTACCGATGGCTTTGTTGAGGTCGCCGCACTGTCCCAACTGCATCCGACCCTAGGTGTAATGACGGGCATTTACTTGCTGCCTTTGCGCCATCCGCTGCCGGTGGCTCGGCAACTGGCGAGCATGGCGAATCTGGCGCAAGGACGAATGACTTTTGGTGTCGGTATTGGCGGCGAAGACCGACATGAGTCAGAGGTTTGCGGCGTCGACCCAAAACGCCGAGGCGCGCGCGCCAATGAGGCACTGGAAATTATTAAGAGCCTGTTGGCCGGTGAGAGCGTTACTTTTGCGGGCCGAGAATTCAGCGTGCAGGACGCGATCATTCGGCCTACGCCAAGGTCACCCATTCCCATTGTTGTTGGCGGCAGATCGGATGCAGCGTTAACCCGCACGGCAAAGTTTGGCGACGGCTGGCTTGGAGTCTGGTGCTCGGCCAACCGCTTCGCCCAAGCAACTGAGAGCGTCAAAGCCCAGGCCGAAGCCCTTGGGCGTAACGATGTGGATTGGATGCACGGCTATCAACCTTGGATAGGGCTCGACAGCAACGACAGCAGTGTCGCCCATGCAAGGGTCAAAGAGGGTATGGAAGCCTTTTACCGCATTCCGTTCGAGAAATTTGAGCGCTACACACCCAGCGGTACACCAGCTGAAGTGGCCGAGCAATTGGCACCCTACATCGAGTCTGGTGCACGGTTGTTCAACCTTAAAGTCTGCGCCAAGCACGCCGAAGAAGAAGTCGATCTTGGCGCAGAATTGGTGAGCGAGCTGCGTCGTCATGGCGTCGCGCTAGCAAGCTAGGTACTGCCACGAGGGGTACTAGCTAAAGACCTGACTCGCGCTAGCTAACGGATCGAAAAAGTCGCTACTTCGCTGGGTGCAAATCCGTAACGAATCGCCTTCGCCTCTATTCCCAAGTCAGCATCCAAAGGCAGGGTTATTGGGTCAACGTAAAGCTGCCAAGGTGTGGCGTCGGCAAACATGCCACCACCAATGCCGCCCGCTTTAAAACGCAGGGCAATGGAGGCACCGGGGGTAGTACTATATAAAGCTAACTTCTGGCCAATGCGTTCCACGAACGGTGTAGCCGTAACCGGCTGCTCGCCGCTGGGCCACATCGACTCAATCATCTCGCTTTCAGCCACTGCGCTTTTGTCCCCTACACGCACCAGCCAATCATCCATGGCAGCCTGCAAGCGCGCCAGGGTTTGGGCATGCTCCGGCACAGTCGCCAAATTTACGAGTTCCTGCGGATCCTGCTGAGTATCGTAAAGCTCTTCGCTAGGCCGGGGCGCTGTAAAGTAAAAACGCTGGCTATCATTCAATGTTCCAGCTTCATGACCCGCCCATAGCGCCTGCATGACCGGAAACATGTCGCGAAACACCAAGGGTCGGAAATAGGCCATTTCAGGTCGATAGTTGCGGATGTACTTGTAGCGGTCATCGCGCACGGCGCGTACCCAATCTGGTAACTGATCCATCCGATCACGCCCAGCAAAAACATATTCCCGCTTGTTACTTGTGCCGAGTCTATCGGCACCCTGCATAAAGTCAGGCACGTCTACATGGGCCATCTGCAATAGCGAGGGAGCCAGATCGACAATGGATATCAGCCGAGCATCCGCACTCCCGGCTCCCTGCATGCCCGGGCGGCGCAGCACCAAGGGCACATGCAGGCCACTGTCATAAACCGAGCGCTTGGCCCGTGGCAGGCCATCGCCATGGTCGGTTGTCCAAATCACCGTGGCGGATTCGAGCAGACCATCCGCCCGCAAATTAGCCATAATTTCGCCAACCTGAGCGTCCATATAATGAATGTTGTCGTAATGCTGGGCCATAGACTCACGCACACTGGGCTGGTCGGGATAGTAATCGGGCACCTCTACGGCATCCGGGTCGGTGACCTCAGTAACCAAGGCTTTACGAGCCAGCGCGAGTCCAGTGATGAAGGCAGCAAACGTACCCTCGCCCTTAGTCTCCGGCGTTGCCAGCCAACTTTCGTGAGTCGCTGTGAGATTGATCATGACGAAGAAAGGTTTGTGCTTGGGCAGCCGCCGCCACAGAGCCAAGTCTGCAGGCAAGGCAAAATTGCCGTGATTTACATCCCACAGAGTAAACGGCTCACCGAACTGATAGTCGGTTTTCGCGCTATTCGCGGTGGCATAGCCGGCGCTGCGCAGCAGCTCTGGAAAAGCCTTTACCGCTGGCGGCGGCACCGCTTGGTAGTCGCGATTGGCCGTGCGCATATGCTGGGTACCCAACGATTGAGGATAGACTCCGGTGATCAGCGCTGAGCGGTTAGGTGCGCAAACACCGGAGGCTGAAAAAACTTGGGTGTAGCGCACCCCTTCCGCGGCCAGACGATCGATATGGGGTGTACGCGCTACCGGGTCCCCAAAGGCGCCCACTCTGGCACTCATATCTTCGGCGACAATCAGCACAATGTTGAGTTGTTCGCTAGCCGCCGCTGCCGCCTGCAAGCCGAACAGTGCGAGCAAAAGACCGATTTTAAGGCCGCGCAGTATCATTTAGCGCAGAGAACTACCAAGCAGTTCTCTGGCGATCACATGGCGCTGAACCTCGCTGGGACCCTCACCAATACGACGAATGCGCATTTCCCGAAACCAACGTTCAAAAGGCAGGTCTTTGGCGACCCCGAGCCCGCCAAACATTTGCATACAGCGGTCCACCACACGGCCACCTGCTTCTGTCGCCACCAGCTTTGCCATGGCGGCTTCTTTACGAAAATTTTCGCCGCGCTCGGCCTTTGCGGCAGCCTCAAGGGTAATCCACAGCGACTGTTTTATGTCGATCTCGTTGTCGACCAGCATCCACTGTATCGACTGGCGTGACGATAGAGGCGCACCAAAGGTTTCGCGTTGTGGCACATATTCAAGGGCCATTTCTTGGGCCTTAATCGCCACACCAATACACCCGGCTGCATAAGGAATACGCTGCTTGGTCAGCCGGTCGTTGGCGATGGCAAAGCCCTTGTTCAGCTCGCCCAAGATATTGCTCGCCGGCACCCGCATGTCGTCAAAGCTCAGTTCAGTAGCGTAGTGGGCAGAACGCAGCGTGTGCACAATGCGCCGCACGGCAAATCCCGGTGTGTCGGTATCAACAATAAAGCAGGTAACACCGTTGCGGCCTTTGTCGTTCGCGGTACGCGCAAACACCAAGCCATACTGGGCTTTGTCGGCTCCGCTGATCCACAGCTTGCCGCCGTTGATAATCCAGTCATCGCCGTCGCGCACCGCCTTAGTCTGAATTGCCCGCGCCGGATCTGAACCCCCCGAGGGCTCAGAAAGACCAAAAAAACCGCGCTTTTCGCCGCGCAGGGTTGGGTAGAGGTATTTTTCCTTCTGCTCCTTGGTGGCCTCGAACAGCTGCGCCAGACCCGCCCCGCCAAAGGTGCCATAACACGGCGCATAAAGACCGGCGCGGTGCTGGGCCATTTCTACCGCCAGCAGTGTGCGGGTGACTAGGCCGATGTCTGGCCCGCCAAAGGCCGGGGGAACATCCAAACCGTATAAGCCCATGGCCTTGGTTTTGGTTGTCAGCCGTTCTTTGTCCGCTGCCGCGAGTTCATCCGCGTCGGGATCTAAGTCGTACTCCAGCGGCGCAATTTCTTCGCGCACAAAGCGCCGTACTGTGGCGATTACTAAGTCTTGTTCTGCGGTGAGTTCTAACTGCATGGCACTTATCCTGCTGGCCGCAGCACACCCAAGGGTAGCGGCTCATTGTTATCGGGCAGCTCGCCAAAATCGTGACGGTGCAACATCAGCAATTCTTTGTAGCGAGTCAGGTAGGCGCTGGTGACTTCCCAGCGCACCAGACAGGCTTGGGGTAACCGCTGCAACGTCTGTCCGACCTCGCCTTTTAAGCCGAACAGACTTTTGCCTCCCGCGTAGCCGATATACAGCACCTGCTGGTGCTCGTCGGCAAGCTGATAGACCCCTAGGTTACCGCGCAGCAAGCCTGTCGCTTCGGCAATACTCAGCCACGGTTTGTGCATGCGAATGGACATAAAAATTTTTCCCTCGTTGGCGCAAATACGCCGATAGATTTTCGCTGCTGTCTTTGGCCGCATTATCTCTTTTGCAGTTTTAATCGCTCTTCGACAGTGCTGCGAGATTGCACAGCCAGTGCAGGCGCTCCTGCAGTTGCTGCGGTTTTGATTACAGAGCCTTCGGATAATTTACTGCATGGGCACGCCGGTAGGCTTCGCGCTGCCGGTGCAAATGTCGGTAACGCAGTAGTGACTCTGGCAACTCAAACTGATAGTGCACGGCCCAGTCCAAACAGGAAACCAGCATAATATCGGCCAAACCCAGACGCTGATTGAGGAGAAACTCCTTGTCCTGCAAATACTCCGCGCACACGGCAAAGTGTTTCTCTGCGTATTCCTTGGCAGCCACCATGGCGGCAGGTGCCTTGCCGTAGATATGCGCTAGATCGCCATGCCGACGCATCACATAAAGCGAGGTTTCATCCAACTCGCCGTACACATAGGCGACCCACTCATCCTCCTTAGCGGTGTCTTCAAACGACTGGGACGAGCTGAGAGTTTCATCGCTGCCGTAGCGCTGGATCAAATAGCGACTGATGGCCACGCTTTCAGACAACCCAAAGCCACCGTCTTGCATGAAGGGTACCTTCTGCTTTGGGTTAAGCTGGGTGTATTCGCTGGTTTGGGTCTCGCCGGTGCGCGGACCAATAGGGTGGAGTGTGTATTGCAAACCCATTTCTTCAGCCGCCCAGAGCGGCCGAAAAGTACGCATGGTGCCTGCACCCCAAAATTGAATATCGCTGTGTTTTTGCATCGCTCCCCCGACTCGATGTTAACCGCCAATGCCAGTCTGGCAAAGTGACTGTGCGGCTCTATGGCGGGCGCTATTCGACAATATCCTTGCCGTCAACGCGCACATAATCATCGGCAGAGCCAAAGTCCGCCTCTGAATTGAGCAAGCCCGTGCCGGGTACGTGGTTCACTTCAAGACGAATGCCATCTGGATCCTCGAACAGCACATAGTAGTAGCCTGGTGCCCAATCGCGTTCTTCGGGTCCGCGAATGATCTTCGCTCCCAACGAGGCCGCCAGTTCCGCTGTTTTATCCACATCATCGTTGCTTTTCGCGCGCAAACAGAGGTGGTGTAGGCCGACGCGGTACTGCTCGAAGCGTTCTTGCTCGAATTCCGGATCACAGCGGCGCACCCCGATGGCCGTGCGCGCACCCACGTGATAGAGGAAATCTGGGCCGTCGTTTACCTTAGTCATACCAAACGCAGGCAGCAAGCTACTGTAAAAACGATGCGCCTTCTCAAACTGGGTCACGGTAAGAATGACGTGGGCCATACCATTAATGTCGATCATAAAAGCCTCCGATGGACTTGTTGCGTTTAACTTTGTTGCGTTTTCTGTGTTGAGACGCCAACAAATGTATCGCAAAGTCTCTCCTTCTATGTTTCTGCGTCGGAGGACTGGCTATGCCGCCAAAGGCTTTGTTTTATTATTATGCTGCTGCCTATCTGTTGGTTTTCAGTGCTTATTATTTCGTCAGTTGAGATGCCGCTCTGTGCCGGCTTATTGAGCGCTTAAACTGGCCTGAAACTTAGCCTTTCTTTCCAGTTGCTTAACCTCATCCGAAGGTTCCGCCAGTCGCTCCAGCGTCACCCCGGTGATTTTGCCAGAGAATGGGAAGTCGTGGGGATACTTACCTACCGGGGAACCGGTATCGCGTCCCACGTCGAAGGTTTCGCCGCTCATTGAAAATATCACCGGCACTGTGCGCTCTAGTCGACCCTCTGCGACCTGCTCGCCATCAACCCACAAGGCCAAATCACCACCGGCGGCAAAGCCACCGTCGTGAGCATAATTCACTAGGATGTCGTGAGGCCCGGGCGCGACCGGCTCACCAACCAATGTCGTGAATTCGTGACCGAACCAGTTGTACACATAGGTTGGGCGCGAATCGGCGTCGAGATACAGACTCCATCCCGCCATGTTGCCCCCCTGACAGGCAATAACACCGCTGCAGTGTGGCTGGGTCTGAACTGCGGCAGTGATGCGGTAAGACGTGTTCTTGAGATTCACAACGCCGTGCTCGGGCAAGCGCTGATGCATAGGTCCGTAGGTGATTTTGCTGTGGCCCTCCAAGGAGTGCGGCGGGGCATAGTCGCCACCGCGACGCGCCGACGCATCGCGCAGTGGATAAACCCCATAGCGCTGGGCTTCTTGCTCAAATAGCGTCTGCAGTTCACGCAGCTTTTGCGGATGGGTTGCCGCTAGATCAACGCTCTGGGAAAAGTCTTCGGCCACCTGATAAAGCTCCCAAACCTCTTGCTCGCCATCAAAGTCGAAGCCTGCAAAACGCACCCACGGCAGGCGGCCATGAAAACACGAGGCCATCCAGCCATCGTGATAAATAGCTCGGTTACCCAAAATTTCAAAGTATTGGGTTGTGCGCGCACTGGCCAGATGGGGGTCACTAAAGGTATCAACCATACTGACGCCGTGCAGCGGACCCTGACGGATGCCATTCACCTTATCTGGCATGACGACGCCAGTAACCTCCAGCAACGTTGGAAACACATCAATAACGTGATGAAACTGATCGCGCAGTTCGTTTCTCGCGGCGATACCATTAGGCCAAGATACCGCCAAGGCGTTGCGGGTACCGCCAAAGTGCGAGGCCACCTGCTTCATCCACTGAAACGGGGAATCCAATGCCCACGCCCAGCCAACGTTAAAGTGATTCTCACAGCGCTCGCTGCCGAAGTCGTCCATATGCTCTAGCAGCCATTCTGGGTCTTCGTGTACGCCATTTTGGAAGGAAGGCGCGCTCCATGCCCCGTGCACGGTACCCTCGGCGGAAGCTCCATTATCGCCGGTAAGATAGATCACCAGCGTGTTGTCAAAAATATCTTGCTCGACCAAATGCTTAAGTACTTTTTCTACCTGAGCATCGGTATGAGCCATAAAACCCGCGAATACCTCCATAAGCCGCGCTGCAACGGGTTTGTATCGTTCCGGATACTCATCCCAGCCGGGCACCTGTTCTGGTCGCTCGGTCAACGCTGTGCCGGATGGGATAACGCCCATGGCCAACTGGCGCTGGTAGATGTCTTCACGCAGCGCATCCCAACCTGCATCGAATTGACCAATAAATTTGTCGATCCACTCTGGCGCAACATGATGGGGCGCATGTACGGCGGCAGGCGCAAAGTAGCAGAAGAAGGGTTTATCCGGCGCCGATACCTGTTGTTTGGCGATCCATTCAATCGCCTTTTCGGCCAAATCTTCGGTGAGGTGATAATCGTCACGACCTAAATGTGGCTCTACTGGCGTGGTCTGGTCATACACAGCGGGCTCCCAATGTGAAGCCTCCGCGCCAATGATGCCGTAGAAACGCTCGAAGCCCATGCCAGTAGGCCAGCGGTCAAACGGTCCGGCTGGGTTTTGTTCCCAGGCTGGGGTGAGGTGCCACTTGCCAAAGCAGCCGGTGGAATAGCCGTTCTGTTTTAAAATCTCAGCAATGGTCGCGGTCTCTGGCGGCATGGCGCTGTCATAGGCCGGAAAGCTGTTGGAGATTTCAGTAATGCCGCCCATGTGCACGCTGTGATGGTTGCGGCCAGTAAGCAGCGAGGCTCGGGTAGGCGAACATAGGGCGGTAGTGTGAAACTGGTTGTACTTGAGTCCCGCCGCTGCAACCCTTTCCACTCCCGGTGTGGGAATAGGGCCACCAAAGGTACTACAGGTGCCAAAACCAACATCGTCTAACATCACCAGCAGCACATTAGGCGCTCCGGCTGCCTGCTTGTTCAAGCTCATAGGGCTTGGGCTTGAGTCTTTGAACAACCGCTCAACGCGGCCAGCGAAAGGTGCAGAGGGCTTCGGTATTTCTGTCATAGATTTCCCGCCACGGCTGGCATTACTAAACGATGACGCGTCGCCGGTTAAGGCACGGACGCCAGCGCTACCCCAATTAATGCTTCCCGGGTTACCAGCGCGGCTAACTCATCAACAGAGAAATTTTCCGTACCAGCCGGACGCATGGGAATAACCATGTAGCGCGTTTCCGCACTGGTCTCCCAGACCCTAATGGAAATTTCCGCCGCCAGTTCCAAGCCCATTTCGCGCAGCACCGGACGCGGCTCGCGTACCACACGAGCACGGTACTCTGGGCTCTTATACCAGTTCGGCGGCAGCCCCAGCACTGGCCATGCAGTGCAAGAGCATTGGGTGCAAACGATCACATTGTGGCGCTCTGCCGTGTCTTCCAAGGCCACGATGTACTCACCCTGAGGCCCCGCATAGCCCATTTCTGCGCAGGCGGCGGTGGCATCGGTTAGCAGGCGCTGGCGAAACGCCGGATCAGTCCATGCCCGAGCCACCACTCGAGCGCCGTTTTCTGGCCGCCAATCTTCTGCCATATGAATAAAGTGGGCCAAATCGTCAGCGCTGAGTCGTCCGTTTGCTACCAAGGCGGCAGCAACCGCCTCGGTGCGCGCCTCGATGGATGCATCACTGTTCTTGCTCATACGCCCGCTCCCTCGAGGTAGCTGTCCCACAGATCAACCACTACTGTGTCGTTAGCAGCACCCTCCTCCGGCCACAGATCGGCTGCGGCAAACTCCACATGATAGGTGTGCTCCTTGCGATGCGGGCCAGCATGAGCAGAGGTGTCAGGAAAGCGAAACTGCGGCGCACGATGCAGTATGACGCCTTCGTGGCCACGGCAGAATTGCGGCGCCCGCACGTGCCCTGCGGGATGAATTGGCAGCACGCGCACCCGATCTCCTGCCGCAAACCGGGGTTCAGGCTGGGGTGTTAGCGCCACCATGGGGTCGGCTGCAATGGGGCCGGCCAGCGCGAAGCTACCGCCAGCGGCCTGTTCCAGTTCATCGACGCTGAGCACACCTTTTTCAACCAGAAGCGTTGTCGTACCTGTAAGGACCCGCTCGTAATAGTCGGCCTGTAGATAGTGCAGCGGATTCATACGCTCTATTGAGTGGCGATACTCGTCTGTGTTGTGGGTACGCATGACGGCTTGCGTGGCCACCGTCAAGGCAAAAGCCTTAGCCTGCCAAGGGTGATGAAAGGTGGGCTCATCAGCCTCTACTACTATCGGCCCGAAACCCTGCATACCACCAAGATCGTGTATTCCATCCATCCTAACGCCCTACGCCCATGTGCGTGCAGAATGTTCTCAATTCCAAAGATAAAAGCCTATCGCTAAATGATCCTGTGGATCCTTGGACTAAGCAGCGCTGCAGAGTAACGGCCTCTGTGGCCGAGAAAACGAGGTTGGGCTTTGCCTTGCAGTCAAAAGTCGCTAGCTCAATTCAATCTCACGATGTTTTCAGGCAATCGGATTGGATCGCAATAATCAGTCTTTATTCACCACGTTTTCGTAGTAATACTGGGTTGCCTCAACAAACCCGTCGATGCTGCCACAGTCAAAGCGGAGGCCCGCAAAGCGGTAGGCTAATAGCTTGCCGCTCTGAGCCAGCGCATTAAGTGCATCTGTTAACTGTATTTCGCCCCCAGCGCCGGGCTCAGTCGCCTGCAGATGAGTAAAAATTTCCGGCGACAGTAGGTAACGTCCAATCACGGCCAAGGTAGAGGGTGCTTCATCGACGGACGGTTTTTCCACCATGGCAGAGACTTTGAGCAGGTCTTTGTCAACTTGCTCACCCACCACTATTCCGTACTTGCTCACTTGGTCCGGGGGCACATCCATAACCGCAATCACCGAGCAATCGTGCTGCGTCGCCACTGCCTGCATCTGCTGCATTACACCCTGCCCCGCCAAATTTAGGCACAAATCGTCTGCCAGAATTAGGCCAAAGGGTTCGTCGCCCACCAAGGTGCGGCCAGTGAGCACTGCATCCCCCAGCCCTCGCATTGTGCGCTGCCGCGTGAAGCTAAACGTACAATCGTTAGTCAGCTGGCGAATTTGTTCTAAAAACTGCTCCTTCGACGACCCGGCAATTTCGTGTTCCAGCTCGTAGTTCACATCGAAGTGGTCTTCGATCGCGCGTTTGCCTCGGCCGGTGACAATACAAATTTCATTCATGCCAGCC
>MDTB01153371.1_pt1 | contig 12759 bp, 13 predicted proteins | sample 811161 | NCBI WGS metagenome assembly MDTB01 (sample SAMN05326650, study PRJNA326480) | marine metagenome | isolation source: seawater | place: Mediterranean Sea | collected 2009 | reverse complement strand
TTATTATAGTATTTATTTATCATATTTAATAATATATGTTCATTTTTTGAACAGTAAAGAAAAAGTTTAAATTATTTTATAAAACCCTATATATATCGGATATTTTGTCAATTTTATTAAAATAGTTGATATTTTCAATTAATTTTTTGATAAACCATAATATGGTTGCTTAACTAAATGTTTTGAAAAATTAATGAAATTTATTTTAAAAAATTATTTTTTTATAATTTTTATCTCTATCTTATTATATATACTCTATAGATCTGAGATAATACATAAGGGTGATCTAAGAAATTATTATTATCCCCTTTTTTTTTTGAGTGGAATTTTTCTATTTCTACACTTTAGTTATCTATTTTGTAATAATGAAATAAAAAAAAAAGTTTCTTTAGTTTTTTTTTCAGTAATTTTTATTTTTTATCTTTTAGAAATATTTTTAATTTATAATTTATCTATAAATTCGACTGTTATTGATTTAGAAGAAAAAAAAAAAATTTTTGAAAAAGAAACTTCTTTAAAATTTGATGATAGAGATAAGGTAGAAATCTATCTTGACATGAAAGATGAGCAAGAGGATGTTATTTTGGAAATTAATCCAGTAAATCATATTAATCAAAGTGATAATTTTTTACCTTTATCAAGTATCTCAAATAAGCTCACAATAGATTGCAATGAAAATGGTTATTATAATATATACCAAAGCGATAGATATGGATTTAATAATGATGATAGAATTTGGGATTTAGACACGATTGATGTTGTAGTAATTGGTGACTCCTTTGTTCAAGGAGCATGCGTTTTTAGAGAAAATAATATAGCCAATAATATAAAAAAAGCTGCTTTAAAAGATAAGCATATAAATGTCTTAAATTTAGGCCAAGGTGGAAATGGTCCATTACTCGAATATGCAACCTTTATAGAATATTTTCCAAATGATAAAAAAACAAAAGTTCTACTATGGTTTATATACGAAAATGATCTTGTTAATTTAAAAACTGAAATTAAAGATCAGTTTTTGCTGAAGTATTTATTAGATGACTTTAAACAAAATTTGTTAACTCGACAAAATGATGTTGACAATTATTTAAATAAAAAATTTCAATTTATTTTAAAGGAAAAAATTAAACAAAACGCATTATTAAAATACAATAAAAAAGAAAAAGAAAATTTGTTATTTAATTTTATTAAATTAAAAAACTTAAGATTTACCATCATCAGAATAAAAGATGAAATTAATAATAAAAAGAACAGTAATATTAATATAGAAATATATGAAAACTTTAAATCAATTTTAAAAAAAGTTGAAAATAAATTACAAAAAAATAAAACAAAATTAGTTGTAGTTTATCTTCCATCCTTTCAAAGATATGAAAAAAAATATAAAGGAGATTTATATAATTATGAAAAATTAATAAAAGTTATTAATGATAATAATTTTAATTTGATAGACTTAAAAAAAGATATGTTTGACAATTTAGAAGATCCAAAAGAAATGTTTCCATTTAAATCAGGCGGACATTATAATGTTTCAGGATACGAAGAAGTATCTAAATTTGTATACGATAAAATAGCTGATGTATTAAAATAAATATTTTAAATTTAAATTATTTTAATTTTGTAATAATTTTTTTAGTTAACTCATGAAATTGATATGCTGAGTTTTCATTATCAAAATATGATTGAACATAAAGATCATTTTTCTTTATTTTTATTGAGTTTTTAATAAAAACAGAGTTGAAATTCTGTTCACTGCAACTTTCAGGTCCATTATCAAATTCAATTAATTTATAAAGCTTTTTAATTTTCCCTCTACTTAGGAAATTGATAATAACTTTATGGTTAATTCTTTTTTTTAAAGTAAAGTGAAAATCCATTATTGATACTCCACTATAAGGCACCATAGTATAATTTACATTGAAGTTATCTTTATTAATAAATGATAATAGTTTGGGTCCCATTAATTCTAATGTACAGAATTTTCTATGAAGTGTATTAAAATTATTTAATTTATATTTTGGAACATTGTGTATTACATTTATAGAAGATTTATTTATACCAAAATTCTGATTTAATTCAGATGCAAAAGGAACAAAAGCGTTAACTGTACAGGATCCATATGAAATAACTTTGTGTTTTTTAAAGTTAAATTCATTATCATTATGACTAGCAATTAAAGTTTTATCACAATCCCAGCTCGTAGCTGATATTATAACCAATTTAGTATTATTTTTTACTACTTTAAGATATTTTTTTTTAGATAGATTTCTTCCAGAACACTCAAAAAAAAGACTAGGTTTACCTATCCATGGAATTTTTTCAGTTTTAGATTTTGTTACATTTATAAAGAAAATTTTTCTATTGAGTTCAAATGATAAAGTTTTTTTATTTATTTTCTTAAATTTATACTTTTGAAATGAGAGTTTATAATCATTTTTTATTAAATTAAAAATTTTATTAATATTTAAATTTTCATCATTTATATACTTTATTTCAATAGTAGATTTTTTAAATTCATCAAGCCACTTCTTTAAAAGATGTAAACCAAATCTCCCGAAACCATTTATGCCAGCAGAAGTATTCATAATATTTCTAGATATAATTAATTTTTAAAATAATATACGTTCATTTTTTGAACAGTAAAGAAAAATTTTGACTATTGATTAAATTTGTCTTTAATTTTTCTTCTCATAAGCTTATTTGATGCAGTTTTTGGAATTTTTTTTATAAAATAAAAATGATTTGGTATTTTATGCTTCGATAGATTTTTTATACAAATTTCAATTAATTTTTTTTTTAACTGATTTTCATTTATATTTTTATTTCTTTTAACTATTGCAACTGCGACCTCCTCATCTTTTAGTTGATTTATTTTAGAAAAAGCGACACATTCAGATACGTCCTTAACTTTATATATGATATTTTCTATTTCAGATGGAAAAATATTAATTCCTCCCTTTATAATTAAATCTTTTTTCCTATCAATAAAATAGAATTTTTTATTTCGAAATTTTCCGTAATCGCCAGTATAAAACCACCCCCCCCTTACTGTCTTTTTGTAAAGCTTCTTATTGTTGTAATAATCAACAAAAACAGTTTTACCCTTAATCATTAATTCGCCGTCTGAGGAAATTTTACACTTGTTTACACTTAATGGAACACCGATACTCCCGGGCTTCCATTGCTTACTTTCTGGGTTATCTATGTGAGATGGCCCAGTTTCAGATAGTCCGTATAAATTTGCAACTTTGATACCATATTTTTTTATAAACTCTTTTTGAGACTCTATCGGCAAATAAGATGACCCACATCCAATATATCTTAGCTTTTCAATTTTAACTTTTTTAATATTAAGTTTATTTACATGTAGTAAAATTGTAGGGACTATCTGTGTGTAAGTTATATTGTATTTCTTTAAAACTTTAAAAAAATTAGATGCTAAAAATTGAAATCCTTTAGAAATAAACATTGAACTACCACAATATAAAGAAGGCAATAAATTATAGTTTAATGACGCGGTATGACCAAGTGGTAAAAGCGCTAAATGATTATCCTTTTCCGTAAATTTAAAATCCTCTGAGATAGCTTTTGCTAACACATATATATTTTCATAAGAGTACAATATGCCTTTGGGATCACCAGTTGTTCCTGAGGAATTGTACATGCTTGCAGGTTGATTGTATTTTATTTTTTTCATTGTTAAAGATCCAGATTTTGAATTTTTGATAGATAAAATATTTTGAATATTAAAATTTTTTTTTAAAAAATTTAAATCTTTTCTATCTGTTATAACTAAATCTGGTTTGAAAAATTTTAAAATTTTATTAATTTCTGTTTGGCTAGTAAAATAAGGTATGGGATGAAATAAAATTCCAAGGAATTGGCAAGTCAAAAAAAATTCTACATAATCAATTCCATTTGGTAAAATAACTGAAATTTTTTTTTTTTTAAGAATTTTTTTTTTTGATAAAGATTTTACATTTTTTTTAATTTCTAAAAAATTTCTTTTTTTTCCAGTTTCAATTTCAAAAAGAAAGTTTTTTGGGTTTGCATTCTTTAGAAAATGGTCTGCTAGATTTTTTGACATTTAAATATCTTTCTTTACTTTAAATAAAATTTTACTAAATAGAATATTTTTTTTTGAACTTAATTCCTCATATGGATTGATAAAAAAATTTTTTTTAAATTTTTTTTCCAATTTTCTATCTAATATTGTAACAAAATTAAAAATATCTAGAGAATCAAGCTCTTTAACTGAAAAAAAATCTTTTTTTACTTTGATTTTTGATAATGACCCAAAGTTAGAATTGTACTCAAAAATTGCACTTTTAAAAATTTCTAGTATTACAAAATAATTTTTATCCTTTTTCATTTAAAAGTTTATTTAAGTAAGATTTATTAATTTTATTTCTTTTTTTAAGTTTTTTTATTGGAGAACCAAAATAAATATTCCAAGAAGGAAGGGATTTATTTATCAAAGTATTACCTAAAACAGCTGCACCTTCACCTATTACACAACCAGGCAAAATAGTACACTTTGGACCAATCCATGCGTGTTTTTTAATTATGACTTTTGCTTTCATTGGTTCTCTGTACTTGACTGGTATTGTTGGATTAGCAAAAAAATTTCCATTTATATTCTCGGATCCAGTATAAAGACTTATGTTGCTAGAGAATGATACAAAATCGTTTAAAATTACTTGATCACTCGCATTAAAAAAAGAAAATGCGCCTATGTGAACAAATGACCCAATTTTAATTTTTGATTTCCCTGCAAATACACAAAAATCATCTATTCTTACATTGTTTCCAATTATAAGGTTTTTTGGATTTGTTATTATACAATTTTTTTTTATGAAGACATTTTGTCCAACATCTTTTATTTTAAAAATATTTTTTAACTCTTTTGATGTATAATAATTTTTCATATAAATTATTTATAATATATTTATGTACTTGATTAATGTATGATTTACTTAAATTCAATTATTTATTAATTAAAATTATGTCTAATTTGGGACAATTTAAAAAATAGATGAAAAAAAAAATTATATTTTTTATTTCAATTATAGTTTTATTCTTTGGAGTATATAAATTTGCAGCAAGCAAAATATACTCTGATAATGATCAGGAAAGTATTATTTCAAAATTGTTACCATCAAATTTAAAGGCAATTCTTAAACAAACTATTTTTATCATCCCGTCAAAGAATAAAGAAATACTAATACTAAAAAATAAAGTTTCTGAAAAAGAAATTTATATAAACGAAATTCAGGAAAAGTTGGATAGATATGTTTTTCATTACAAAAATGCTATAACTAATATTGAAAACTTACCATTTAAAAAAGATGTAACTAATTATGAGTTTAATATATTTGATAAAAAATTTAATTTGGTAAAATTTGAACAAAATATACTTTCTAATCCAAAACATAAGGGAGCTAAATCCTCAGTATACTTAGAAGAGTTCCAGAATAATATTTTTTTAGCTACAGGGGATGCAAATATATTTTATTTTGATAAAGACAGTTTGTATAATAAAAATTTTGTAGCAAAAAAAATATATTCTAACCTGTCAAAAATTACAAAAGATAAACTATTTAAGGAAAACTGGTTTGGGATAAAAGATGTTTTGATTTTTAATGAAAAAATTTACTTATCCTTTACAAAAGAAGTTTCTAAAAATTGTTTCAATACCTCTATCTTATCTAGTAAAGTAAATTATAATTATTTAGAATTTAGAGAATTTTTCACAAATGATTTTTGTGTAAAAAAAGTTGATGGAGAGGATTTTAATGCACATCAGTCAGGTGGGAGAATGACACCTGTAGATAATGAAAATATTGTTTTCTCACATGGGGACTATCGTCAAAGATATTTAGCACAAGATACAAATTTTTATTTTGGAAAGATCTTAAAAATAAATACTATAAATAAAAAAATTAAAATTATTTCACAGGGTCATAGAAATCCTCAGGGTCTTCAATTTGTAAAATCATTAAATGGGCTTATTTCTTCAGAACATGGACCAGAAGGTGGAGACGAAATCAATATTATCAATTTAGGAAATGATGACATAATTCAGAATTTTGGTTGGCCAATTTCATCTTATGGAGAACATTATAATGGGGGAAAAGAGAACCCAAATAACAGTGAAAGATATAAAAAATACCCTCTTTATAAAAGTCATGAAAAATATGGCTTCATTGAACCAATAAAATATTTTCTTCCCTCTATAGCAATTAGTGAAGTTTTATTTTTAGATGATTATTATAAAAAAAAAATAAACTTCAATTTCGTAGTGGGTGCTATGGGCAAAATGAATAGAAAAGGTAATCTTGGCTTACATTTTTTTAATTACGATTTGAATAAAGGTGAGTATTTAAATGAATATTATGTAAATTTAGGTGAAAGAGTTAGAGATATGATCAAGCTTAAAACAGATGGAAAAATTCTGATGTATTTAGAAACTACAGGAAGTCTAGCTTTTTTGGAATAACTAGAATCTAATAATATATTTTCCTTTATTTCTATTTTTGCTTTGAATTATAAAAACTTTTTCAATATCATCCAGCTTAATAATACTTTGGACAATCTTTTTTCCTATATTCAATTTATTTTGATTTATTATTCTTTCATACCTAGGAAAGTCTACATCTGGATTTACATTTCCTCCATGCGTTCCAAATATTTTTGTATTAAAATGAAGTGGTAATGATTTAATATTTATTTTTTTTTTATAATTTGGTACTCCAACTAGTAAAATTTTTCCTGACTTACTTACAAGTTCATATGCATTTGATATTAATTTTGTATTACCTGTAGTATCAATAATAGATGAAAAGTTTTTACGAATATTTTGAGAAAAAATTTTTTTTAAATTTTTGCCTTTAGAATTAATGCAGTAATCAGCGCCAATTTTTTTAGCAAGTCTTAATTTTTTTAGCGAAATATCAAGTACGGTTATCGATCCTGCTCCAACTAACTTTGCTCCAATAATGCTTGTGAGTCCTATAGCTCCAGCACCTAATATTAAAATATTTTCACCAATCTTTAATTTTAAATCATTATTCAACATTCCAAATGAAGTTGATATGGAGCATCCAACCAAGCAAGCATCTATCATATTTATTTTACTATGAATTTTTGTCACTCTATTCTCAGATACAACTGAAAACTCTGAGAATGTTGTTGCCTTACCTGAGTTGATTTTTTTTTTTTTATAAGTGTAAGTATATGGTTCAGCATCTATTCCTGAACCTGGCTTCCAATGGATAATGATTTTATCACCAATTTTAACTTTTTTTACTCCTGGTCCAATATCTTTAACTATACCTGAACCCTCATGACCAAATAAATGTGGAACATAATTATCTTTACCTTTAATAAAATTATATTCTCCTATTTGTGATCCACATATACCAGCATAATTCATTTTTACAAGAACCTGTCCATAATCTAAAATTTTAGGATACTCTAATTTAATTATATGAATTTTTTTTTTATTAAAAAGTACTGCAGCTTTAAAAAATTTTTTTTTTCATTTTTTTACAGAATTACAAATACATATTAGATAATTTGACATTCTAGTTAAGCCGGTGTGTATTAATTCATCGTTCATTGATAGTAAATATACATTCTTAAAAAATTTATTTAAAAATGACTTTAACTCTTTGCCAGTTTTGCAGTTTATATGTCCCTTTGCCTTTCTCTGCTTTATATTTCCTTGAGACTCAAGGCTCGGAACACCAATAATCAATGTACCAGAATTATTTAAACTTTTAATAATATTTTTTATAAAACTTTTTTCTACTTTTTTTGGTATGTGCTCTAAGACATCTAAAGAATATATTGCATCAAACTTTTTATTACCAAAAGAATTTTTTGTAATATCATGGACATGGAAATTAATTTTAAACTTTTTATTATTATTTCGCTTTGCTATCTTTATAAAAGTTGGATCAAAATCAATGGCTGTTAGTTTTCTAACATTTTGTCTTACAATTCGGCTAGGCCAGCCATCTGCACAACCAACTTCTAAAACATTTTTTTTTCCCTCAATTATTTTAGAAATAAATTTATATCTTGAAAGTGTGAATACCAAATGTTTTGGGTCGTTCTCCCATGTAAAGCTGTACATGCAGCCTAATGTAGACTCATTATCTTTTTTCACATAATTTTTTAGGGGGTTATAGGTATTTTTTTCTTTAAACATTTTATCAATTAATTAAAGTATATGAATGAATAGTCGCCTTTAAAATAATTTTTTTTAAATATCCATTTCCACTCATTTGTATTAAAAAAAGCTTCGCATGTTACCTGCCAGTAAAGTAAGTTTTGTTTTTCGATCTCATTTCTATATGACTCTACACAAATATAGCTTTTTTTTGAAACTCTATTTATTTCTTGTATGGCGGAAAATAACCTATTAATTTCTAAATTATGGAGGGTATTTATAGAAAGAACTAAGTCAAAATTTTTTTTTTTCCAAGGTAATTTACTTGCACAACCATATTTTAAATTTTTTTTTATACTATTTTGAGCTTTTGATATTGCATACTTAGATTTATCTAAACCATACACTTTAATGCCTGGTAATAAAATTTTTATATCACTTAGAAAAAAACCTTTACCGCATCCAATATCCAAAATTTTTGAATTGTTGTTAAGTTTATAACGCTTAATCATTTTTTTTATAACTGAAAACCACCTTCCTTTAATATATTTATAACCTCCATAGTTAATTTTTCTACTACCATCCCAATAATGATAGCCCCATTTCTTCGCTAAAGTTGCAGCTTTATATTTGGGAAATTCCTTATCGTTTACTCTTGCTAAATAATCTCTTTTAGTTGATTTGTGCAAAGTGCTTAAAAAATCTACATACATTATTTTATTCCTTTTAAATAATTGATTATATTTTTAGACGATATACCGTGCTTTTCAAGTAAATCGTTTTGAGTTTCGTAACTTTTAAGAAATTTGTCTCTAAGTGAAAATGATTTTATTCTACCAAAATATTTAAAATCATGACTCGCCTCTTTTACGATCGATGAGAGACCACCTATTTCTGAGTGATCTTCCAAAATTATAATATTCTTATATTTTTTAAATATTATTTTTAAACCGTTATAATCAAAAGGTTTTAAAGTATGGCTGCTATAAATAGAGATTTTTTTTTTTTTTATATAGTCTAATTTATCATTTAATAAATTAAAGATTGGACCATAAAATATTAAACAGATTGATTCACCTTTAAATATATTTCGTATTTTGCCAAATTTCCATTTCTCTTTTGCTTTAAAGTTTTTTTCACCACTTTTTCCAATTCTTAAATAGGTAGGTTTTTTTGATTTTGAAACACAAAACTTTAAGCTTTCCTCTAATTCATCGGGGTCACAAGGTGAAATAACTTGAAAGTTAGGAACTGATCTTGAAATTGAAATATCCTCTAACGTTAAATGAGTTGCACCTAATGAAGAATAAATAGTACCTGCACCCATTCCAACAACTGTTACTGGTAAGTTTTGATAACATAGATCTGTTCTAATCATCTCAAAAGGTCTATACAACGCAAAAGTAGAAATTGTATAAGCAAATGGTTTCATTCCTCTCATAGCTAGTCCGGCACATACACTAATCATTGTTTGTTCTGCAACACCAACATTAATAAATCTATCTGGATTTTTTTTTCTAAATTTTTCCATTGCTCCAGCTGGCGATATGTCTGCAACTACTATATAAATTTTTTTATCTTTTTCTGCAATTCTAGCAAGCACGTCTGAAAATCTATTTCTCATTATCTAACTCCATCATTGCATCCTCATACTCTTTTTTATTTGGAGATCTGTAGTGCCACTTAGGAATATTACTCATAAAGCTAATAGGATAACCTTTAATTGTTTTTGCAATTAAAGCTAAAGGTTTATTTCTTTTTTTTTTTAATATTTTAAAAATAGAATGACTATTATGACCATTACAAGATTCTACATCCCATCCAAAGGACTTAAATTTTGAATTAATGGGATAAATTGTTGGATGAGTATCAGTAGTTAAGGTCGAACTTTGAAGATTATTATTATCTATAATCAAAACAATGTTGTTCAGTTTTTTTGAAGAAATAAAAATAATAGATTCCCATACTGAGCCTTCTTGTAATTCACCATCGCTCAATAATACGTAAATTTTTTTATTTTTTTTCTCTGCTATTGAAATTCCTGCTGCTAAACCAGGTCCATGCCCCAGTGATCCAGTCGACGCTGCAATTCCAAAATTTTTATAGTCTGGATGTACTCCAAGTTTTCCCTCTTTTTTGCAGTATTTAATAAGTTCTCTATTTTTAATTTTCCCAAGCATGTTCAATATTGAATAAAGTAAAATTCCAGCATGACCTTTTGACAAAATAAAAGTTTCTTTTTTTTTTTTTATATAAAAAAAAATAACTTCAATAAGTTCTACAGATGAAAATGATCCACCTATATGAAGTGCTTGAACATTTTGAGAAAGATTTAAAATTTTTTTTCTTAACAAATTACATCGACTTTTCGATTTTTTTTTATTAAAATTAATCATTTAGAATCTTGCTACCTATTTTCCTCATTTTCTTAATTCTATAAAAGTCTAAATTATTTTTTAAATTATTTATCTTCAATTCTTTTAAGAGTTCTTTAATTGCATCTTCAACAGAAAATTCTCTTTTAAAACCTGCTCTACTTAATTTTGAGGAATTTTGTCTATAGGACCTAGGATCATTTGATTTTTTGAGTATCTTTACTTGAGTTGGAATATATTTTTTAATCATTTTTGCTATCTGGAATAAACTTAAATTTTCAAAACCTGCATTATAAATTCCTTCTTTTTTATTTTTGGTTAAAAAAAATATAAAAACTCTACACAGATCATTTATATTTATATTTGGTCTAATTTGATTTCCACCAAATAAAGTTATCTTACCTTTATTAAATGCTTGGTGAACAAACATGTTTACACTTACATCAAAACGCATATTTCTAGAAAATCCACATACAGTCGCAGGTCTTATTGAATAAATTTTAATTTTATTTTTGTAACTCATTAAAACTTTCTCTGCGATCATTTTTGATTTATTATAATCAGATAATGGTAGTAGAGAAAGTTCCTCAGTTACATTTTTCTCTTTTTTGATACCATAAACGCTTCCTGAACTAGCATAAATAAATTTTTTAACTTTATTTTTAATTGCTAAATCTAAAAGATTTTTCATATATAAAACGTTGACTTCCCAAGTGAGCTTTGAACTTATTTCTGCAGCAGGATCGTTTGCAATATTAGCTAGATGAATAATTGCATCTATTTTTTTTAAATCTTTAGAATCAATATTTTTGTAATTTTTTTTAATTATTTTTATATTCTTTTCTTTTTTTATTCTATTTCCAAACCAATTTGTGTCGATAATTCTTATATTGAAATTTTTTTCTTTTAAATACTCAATTAGTCTAGTGCCAATATACCCACATCCTCCAGTAATCAATATATTCATATTTTTATTTTTTGTGCTTATAATCTAAGTTATATTTTTTTAAAATATTAAAGTTATTGTCTACCCATTTTTTTGTTTTTAATAAGCCTTCATCAAGATTAACTGTTGCTCTCCAATTTAATTTTTTATTAATCTTATTAGCATCAAGTTTATAAGAATGATCTTTGCCAATTCTTTCCTTATTAATTTTGCATAACTTCTCAAATGAAATCTTTTCTAAAGACGAAATTTTTTTGACAATATTTTTTATTAAAATAAATTTTTTACTAGAAATATGATAAGTCTCACCAATTTTACCTTTTTGCGAAACTAAATATGTTGCCCAAGATGCATCATCAGCATAAATAAAGGATCTAATGGAACGCCCTCCACCGTGAAGATTAAAGGTTTTGTTTTTTTTAATACACATAAATGCTTTGGGAATCAATCGATAGAGTTGTTGCCCAGGACCATAAATATTGGAAGTTCTTGTGATAATTACTGGTAATTTATAATTTTTAAAATATTTTAATAAGTGCGTATCCATTGTAGCTCTTGAAATAGCATAAGGTGTGCTGGGATTAAAAAAATTACTCTCCTTAGCAAGATTAGAAGTAGATCCATAAACCTCTGGTGTTGATACATGAATTATTTTTTTTATAAATTTAAAATTTAAAATTTTTTTATAAAAAAGTGTTTGAGATATTATATTAGTATTATACCAATCTTGAGGGTTATCCCAACTTTGAGCAACCATACCTTGAGCGATATAATTAACAATAATACTTGGTTTAAACTTTTTAATTAATTTTATTAGAGTTTTAAGGTCTTTATTTAAATCTATTTTTTTAAATTTAAAAAGACTTTTGTATCTATTTTTTTTATATTTTAAAAAAACATTATTAATTTCTTTTGATCTGCTTACGCCGGTTACTTTATGTTTTTTATCTAAAAGGTGGCTAATAAAGTTTGAGCCTGAAAATGAGTTGCTACCTAAAACTAAATATCTATCTTTTTTAACTTTTAGCATAATTATATTTTTTATGTTCAAATATTGAACATTAGATAAATATAATGATCTAATCAAGTTAAAACTTTTTCTTTATTTATCGAAAATTCTTTATATATAAAATTTTAAATATATTAATCTATATTTAGGTTTTTCAATCTTTAAAATTTTTTTCAGTGCATAAATCAAGCCAATTGAGCTATTAGTACTGGTCAGCTACATGCGTTACCGCACTTCCACACCCAGCCTATCAACG
>MDTB01082692.1_pt1 | contig 12759 bp, 16 predicted proteins | sample 811161 | NCBI WGS metagenome assembly MDTB01 (sample SAMN05326650, study PRJNA326480) | marine metagenome | isolation source: seawater | place: Mediterranean Sea | collected 2009 | reverse complement strand
TTAAATTTGCACGGGTATTCAACAATTGGTGAACCAGTTCAAGCACCAATTAAAAGAGCTGAAAGAGCAGTTAAAGCTGCTATGGAAATGCTTAAGCCAAGAATAGAGGATAAATAAATGCAGCCTTGGGAAAAAGAAAATACAACAAACAATGTTAGAATAAACATCAAGAAAAAAACCAAACGCGCTGTTCGTGGTTTTGTTTTTAGTTTTCTAGCTTGTTCAATGATATATGGGACAGTCTTGCACAATGTTTCAAAAGATATCTTAAAAAGCAGAAAATACAAATTTTAACCTTGGTATAAATTCCAAAATTTTTGTAAATTTAGCTCCAGTAAGTTACATTATAATGTAACGCTTACACTGGAGTTTTTTATTATGCGTAGACCAGAAAGGTTTGTTGGGCTTCATGCTCATTCGGGATTTAGCACATTCGACGGCTTGTCTTATCCACAAGAACATATCGATTATGTTAGGCAAAACAATATGACGGCGTGGGCTTTAACAGACCATGGCCACATGAATGGATTTGCTCATGCATATCTTCATGCGCAAAAATTAAACAAGGCAGGAGCTAACTTTAAGTTTATCCCTGGCTGTGAAATGTATGTACATCCAGATCTAGATGTATGGAAACTTGATTATGAAATCAAGCAAGCTGCAAAACGTGGTGATACCTCTGCTCTTAAGATGCTTCGTGAAGAACGTGAAAAGATTCAAACGCCTCTCGTTGCTATTACAGACGGAGATGATGAAATCGTTGACATCGCTGTTGACTCTGCCGGTCAGACCGTCGAGAATGAAGAAGAGACTAAGTCTGGAAAGTTCTTTGATCCGATCAAACGTCGACACCACTTGGTAGTATTGCCCAGAACTTCGGTCGGCCTTGAACGCCTGTTTGGTCTAGTGTCCAGAGGCTATTCTGAAGGCTTCTATCGCTTTCCGCGTGTAGATTACAAGATGATCAAAGAAGCTGCGCAGGGTGGCCATCTGCTATTGTCTACGGCATGCTTAGGTGGGCCACTGTCTTACGAGGTATTCAAGCATCTTCAAGGCATTGAATTTGATGATCTCCACGCATCCCTCTTGGATGATCCTTCTATCATGCAAAAGGTTCTGACTGGAATTGGAAATAGTTACGACATGCTTGCTGACACTGTTGGCGATGCAGCTTTCCTTGAACTTCAGTTTAACCGCTTGCCTGCTCAACACCTTGTAAATCGTGCACTGATTGAGTTTGCTAATCAAAATTCCTTGCAGGATAAATTGATTGTGACTTGTGATAGCCACTATTCTTCACCAGACCACTGGAAAGAGCGTGAGCTTTACAAGAAGCTCGGTTGGCTAAACTATAAGGAGTTTAATCCTGACTCGCTTCCTCAATCTAAGGAAGATCTTAAGTGTGAGCTTTATCCAAAGAATGCCGAGCAGGTTTGGGAGTCCTTCGAAAACACTACACAGGAATATGACTTCTATGATAGCGAAGTTGTTTGCAGTGCAATTGAAAGAACTCATGACATTGCCTATGAAATGATTGGCGATATTGACCCAGACTGCTCAATGAAGCTTCCGTCCTATACTATTCCAGAAGGCAAGACTGCCGACCAAGCATTGATTGAAGCTTCGAAGGAAGGCCTAATCAAGAAAAATCTCCACAAAGACCCCGTGTATGTTTCTCGCCTTAAAGAAGAGCTTAAAGTCATTGCTGACAAGAAGTTCTCTGAATACTTCTTGACAACGAAAGCAATTATCGATCTTGCAAAGACTGAAATGCGTGTAGGCCCGGGCCGTGGTTCAGGCGCTGGCTCTCTAGTAAACTATGTTCTCGGTATTACCGACGTTGATCCTTTAAAGTACGGTCTTCTCTTCTCTCGGTTCATGGATCCGACAAGAACTGACTTCCCTGACATTGATACGGATGTTGGAGATCGTGATAAGTTGCTTGAGCTCTTGCGTAATAATTTCGGCAAAGACAATATTATTCCTATCTCTAATTACAATCGCTTTCAGCTCAAGTCGTTGGTAAAAGACATCAGTCGTTTCTACGGCATTGAGTTTCAGAAGGTTAATAAGGCTCTCGGACCTTTGGATCGCGATATCCGATCCGGCCTTAAAAGAGATAAGGTAGCTGTAAATGGACCGGTCACCCCGACTTTGGAATGGGCTTTAGAGTATTCCGAATCTTTTCGGGCTCTCGCTGAAGAGCATCCTGAAATTATTGAACCCATCGGTGTGTTATTTCAACAGAATAAATCCCTAGGTCGACACGCCGGCGGTGTAATTGTTTCAGAACATGTAAAAGAGCGAATGCCACTGATTCTTGCTAAGGGTGAACTGCAGACTCCTTGGGTCGAAGGTGCTTCGTATAAACATCTAGAACATTTTGGCTGGATTAAGTTTGATCTTCTTGGTCTTGAAACCTTACGTATTATTGACCGTACTATTGCACTTATTCTTAAACGGAAGCATGGCATTGAAAATCCGACCTACGCACAAGTGACTGAGTGGTTCGAAGAGAACATGTCAAACGAGGTTATTGATTTTGATGATCAAGAAGTCTATAAGGTCTACGCTGAAGCTAGGTGGGCTGGGATCTTTCAATGTACAAATCATGGAGCCCAACAGTTATTTAAGCGTGCCAAGCCAACGTCGATTGAAGAGATTGCTGCACTCACTGCAATCTACCGACCTGGTCCTCTTGCTATGAAGATTGATAAGAAGTACTTGAAATCCAAGGCAAATCCAGAAGAGGTTATTTATAAGCATCCACTGCTTAAAGAGATCCTTGCACCGACGTTTGGTCATATTGTTTTTCAAGAGCAAACGATGGCGATCGTCAACCGTGTAGCAGGCATTCCTTTGGAAGAGTGCAACTCTGTTCGGAAGATGATGAAGCCTCAACAATCTTCAGGTGACGCCGCAAAGAAAGCCATGGCTCTAAAAAGTCGTATCATCGATGGCTTCATTGAAAACGGAATGAAGGAACACGATGCGCATGAGCTCTATGATGACATCATGAAATTCACAGCCTATTCTTTCAATAAGTCCCATGCAGTGTCTTATGCTATCAACTCATACTATTGTGCTTGGATGATGACACACTTTGAGGAAGAGTGGTTGTGTGCATACCTTGAGTCGATGGAAGGTAACTCTGATAAACGAGCAAAGGCTTTTAGTGAAGTTGCTGGGCTTGGATACAAGGTTGTTCCACTAGACATCAATGAAGCTGATAAGACCTGGACTATTCTAGAAGGCAAGCGATTCATGCCGTCTTTCATGTCCTGTAAGGGTGTCGGTGATGCCGCGGTCGATGAGATTATTGCCAACAGGCCATATACAGATATTAAGTCTATGATGTGGACAGAAGAAGGCAAATGGCGTCATTCCAAGTTCAACAAGAAGGCGATGGAGTCTCTTATCCGTGTTCGTGCTTTCGAGTCGACTGGAATGATTGGTAGAGACTTTGAGTCCTATAAACACATGCTTGAGTCATTGGTCCCGAGCTGGAACTCTCTTCGTAAATCCTTAAAACGTAATCCTTGGGAAGGCTATGATAACTTTAAAAACGCTCGAGAAGAAAACCGCGGGTTGCAAGAATTCTCGAAGAATGAAATCATCATTAACGAGAATGAACTTTTTGGATATGTAAGCCCTGAAACTATCATTACAGATGACCAAATCCAAAAACTATATAACAAAGATATTCGCCCTGTTTGTGAATGGGATAAGGAATGGCTGTATTGGTTTGTACCAACACAGGTTACGCCTAAACGCACAAAAAATGGCAAGTACTATTTGCGTATGAAAATAACTTCTAATGATGGTAATAGCGAATGGATGAATTGCTGGGGATGGAATGGCAGAACAGCCGTTCAACCCTACACAATATGTGTTGCAATAATTCAAGAACAGGAAGGCTGGGGTAAATCATGCCGATGGTCAAAACTAAAATTACTATAAAAATTAGAAACACTGAATATAATATCAACACGAAAAAGAGGCTTACATGAAATCATATCAAGACCTCAACGAAGCTTTCGTTGAATCACTTAAGGAACTAGATAACAATTATATTTTAGTTAATTCCAGAGGTACGTTACAAAAAGAAAAACTTTGGCACTCTATTATAATAAATGATCCTACGGCTCTATCGATAGAAGTACCAGCAAGAAAATTTAAACCTTCCTATGCAGTCACAGAATGGCTTTGGTATTTGTCCGAAGACGCAAATGTAAAAAATATTGGTAAACTTGCATCTATCTGGAAGAATATTGCTGATGATGATAATAAAGTTGAATCAAACTACGGTTTGTGGCTACATGGTATTACAAATGAGAAAACTGGACTTAATCAATGGGAATGGGTAAGAAATGAACTTCTAACTGATAGAGACACCCGACGTGCAAGTATCACTATTAATAGTCCAAACCACAAAGGTAAAAACAACAATGATTATCCTTGCACACAATACATTCATTTCTTTATAAGGGGTAATAAACTACACATGGGCGTAAACATGCGTTCTAATGATGCTGTATTCGGTTTCTGTAATGACGTATTCACGTTTTGTATGTATCAGCAACTGATGTTAAACGAACTTAATTGTTTTATTGCTGCTAATGGTGAAATAAAAGAAGAAAAAATAGAGTTAGGAAACTACTGTCATTCGGCTGGTTCTTTCCATGTTTATGAATCGCATTTTAAAATGATGACAAAGATTGTACAGAACTACGGAAAGAAGCATGCACCGGCAGGTAGTTATACAGAATTTCCATACCCTGATTTGAAAAAGTTTAAATTACGTGATATAATAACACTTGATTATATAAAAAATAATATTGGTGCTTTGCCAAGTAAAGATATGCAAAAAGATGAAATAAAATTATTGACAGAAGAAAAAATGGAGTTACTATATGTCTAATATTTTAAGACAAGCAGATCAGATTATAAACAACAGGTCTGAAGAAAAAGAAAGACAATATGGCCCTCTTGACGAAGGCTTTGAAAGAGCAGCGCAGATTGCATCAGGGATGACCGGCAGATCGTGGGATGCTCATGATATTTTTATTGCCATGATTGCCCTGAAATTTAGTAGACAATCATACAATTTTAAAGAAGATAACTTACTAGACGCAGTGGCATACATAGGCGGTTGGCAGAATTATATAGATAAACAAAGTAAAGAAGATGAACCTGGCTGTAGTCAAAAAAAAGATGTGCGGCTAGTGCCACCAAGTAACTACAATCAAGGTGAATAATATGGGTTTAGAAGTTAGTAATAAAAGTTTAAGGTTTGCAAAAGTTCGTCCTGTAAAAAACCCGCAGAGGGGTACTCCTGGTTCTGCTGGTATCGATTTTTTTGTACCTGACGATTATCCTGAAAGCCTGTGTAGTGTAGATCCTGGTGGCAGGTATCTGATTCCGTCTGGTATAAAGGCTAACATTCCTAACGGTTATGCTTTGATTGCAATGAATAAATCCGGAGTTAGTCTTAAAAAAGATCTAATTGTTGGTGCCTGTGTTGTAGACTCTGACTATCAAGGCGAAATTCATTTACATCTTATAAATACTGGTAAATACACTGTAACTATTTCACCAGGTGAAAAGTTAGTTCAGTTTTTACTTATACCAGTGAGTCATGCGAACTTTCTTATAACAACAGAAGAAAAACTATATTTCAAAACCACAACACGTGGTGACGGTGGTTTCGGTAGTACGGGAAAAGCATAATGTCTATTTGGAAAAATAAAGGCGAGAATTTAATAATGCCATGGGGAAAAATAACTAAATTTTCTTCACCTTTTGGCATGGCTGGCAAGATCATCTACATAAAAGCTGACTCTCGTACAAGTTTAAAATATTATAATACTGCCGATCAGTGCCTTTGTTTGCTTTCAGGTAAAGCATCAGTATTCGCGCCGGAAGAAAAAGAATTTGGTGATATTTATACAGTAAACGGAAGTTATTTTGAGTTAGTTCCTGGCGACGTAATATTAATACAGGCAGGTTCGCCGTACAGGATTAAAGCGTTAGAAGATTCAGTTTTAGTTGAAACACTTGGAGGTGGCTGGAATTCTTACGATTATGTAAGACTTGATGATGACTATGGCCGAGCCGAATAATTAACACGTATCGGAGAGAAATATGATTGAACCCTCAACTATTAACATTGTAATATATCATGCGAATTGCAATGATGGCTTTGGTGCTTGTTACGCTGCATGGAAACTTTTAGGAAATAGGTGTGAGTATATTGCTTGTAGTCATGGATCAGAGCCCCCTGATGTAAAAGGTAAAAGAGTTGCAATATTAGACTTTTCATTTAATAATTCAACAACAAAGCAAATGATAAAAGATGCTGAAGCACTAATTATCATTGATCATCACAAAAGTGCTATGGTAGAACTACACGATATATCAAACGCAGTATTTGACATGACAAAATCTGGCGCTATGCTGGCTTGGGAATTTTTTCATCCAGGCAAGGAGCCACCGAAGTTTATTTCTTATATACAGGATCGTGATTTGTGGAAGTGGGAACTTGCTTATTCAAAAGAATTTAGTGCTGCTTTTGATATGGTCCCATGGGAATTTGAAGAGTATGAAAAATTTGAAGACGATTCAGTGTTTGATGACGCTGTAAAACGCGGATCTTACATTCTTGCGTATTCAAAAACGGTTATCAAAAAGGTTTGTGACAAAGCACAAAAAAGAAAATTTAATGACAAAGATGTCTTGGTTGTTAATTCTTCACATTGGATGTCAGAGATTGGATCTAGACTTGCCCCTGATTGTGATTTTGCAATGATTTGGTATTACGATCATGAAAATCTTGGATACAGCTGTTCGCTGCGCGCTTTCCATGAAACTACAGACGTCTCGGAGGTTGCTAAAAAGTTTGGCGGTGGTGGCCATAAAAAAGCTGCTGGGTTTAGATTGGCAGCCGACACCCACCCAGACAGTATTTTTAATACTCCAGATGAAGCACAATAAGGAAAAAAACTTATGCGACCTAGTTGGGATAATATATGGATGGATTTTGCTCACACTATTTCAAAAAGAAGTTACGATCCACAATTTCAGGTTGGATGCTGTATAGTAACGGAGGATAACTGCCAGGTTCTAGCAATTGGATATAATGGTAACCACAAAGGCGGTCCAAACAAGCGCGAATCAGAGGAACCTGGCAGCTCTGGTTTTATTCATGCTGAAATTAACGCTTTAATTAAACTAGACTATAATCACCCAAAAGAAAAAAAGATGTATTTAACATTAAGTCCATGTCGTTCTTGCGCAAAGGCCATAATTAATGGTGGTATAAAAAAAGTAATTTATAAAACGGCCTATCGCTGTTTGGATGGTATTGAGCTTTTATTGCAAAACGGCGTGGAGGTTCTACATCTAAGTGATAATTAATCATATTAGGAGAATATAAAAAATGGATGACAAGCTCAAATATAGATTAATAAATGAATCATCTTATCCATACACTCTTGCATTGATACTTGAAAATGAAGATGCTGAGGCAGCAAAGAAAGTTGGTAAATCCGCTTTGCAGGCTATTCAAGTTAGACTTCAAAAACTTAATACAATAGTCAATACGCTTCCAAATGGTGGGTATAAAAGCGGACTATCTCAAATTATAGAAAAAGGTCTGGGTAGCGATTTAAAAGATTTGTTCGACAAGTTGGAAAGCGGTGCAGACCCGGATGAAGATTTAGTAGCAGCTGCCGAAGGTATTGGAGTTATTGCTGATAAAGCTGCAGAAGCATCAAGAAATATTAGTAAAGTCGTGGCTGTCAACAAAGCATTAATGGAAACTTTATCAAAAATTGTTGTCAGCGCCGGATTAGAAAAAGGTGAGAATAAAGACGTTCCGCTTATTCAGATACTTGACGAAAGCAATCTTACTAAAAAAACCAAAGATGAACTTAAAAAGGCATTTACAAAAGCTGTTCAAAGTATTAAAAAACCTAGAGAAGGCTTATTTGGCGGTTTTGCTTCCTTAGCAGATAAGTTTATAAATTTAGTTGACCCACTTGGCGCACTAAAAGATAATGTTGATAGTTTGATAGATGGCATTCTGGATTTAACTCCGGTTCAGATCGGTGAGTTTGCATTAGCAATTGTTAATTACGGAAAACAAGATGAAGCTGCAGCTGAAAAAACTGAACAAACAGCAGAAGATGCAGCTGAAAAGATCACGGATGAAGCAGGTGTAGAACAGGGATCAAACGAAGATGATAAAGCAGAAAAAAGACCTGATTTTGACTTAGAGGCCTTTCTTAAAGACAAATATCCAGAGCTTGCACAAGCGCTACTCGATCAGGTTAAAAATAATCCAGAAACAGCTGAGCAACTTGAAGATCTAGATGCGCAAATTGAAGATGGAAAAATATCTCCTGAAGATGTCGCTGAAGACCTTGAGGGGGCTGTAGATGGTACAACAATCAAAGCAGACGATATTTTGAGCAAAGCAGAACAAAATCCTTTGTTGGGAAAAGGTGGAGCGCTTGTAATACAAAGAATGATCGATGCAGGGCTTTTTGACGATTTTGGCATTAAGGTAGAACATGCATTAAATACCCAGAATCTTTCACTTCTTTTAGAAAAACAAATGAACCCAGAAGATTTAGAGGCACTTCTTGACCTTGTAAAAGAAGAGCAGCCTGAATTATTTGATGAAGAGGGTGAAACAAAAGATATATTAAAAAATATAAATAAGTTTTTTAAAGACGAAAACATCGACATTCAACTTGGTGATGAAGTCGAAGAAGAAACGGGAGAAGACGCTGATTTAACGCCCGATGAAATTGATACGGCCGATGATTTGGCAGATGATGCAGAACGTGCTCTTGGCAACATACCGTTTGGCAAACGAGAACTAGCAAAACTATTAAAAGCCTTTCCTGATCTTTCTGGTGCTGGAAATAAGGCAACAACACAGCGAAGAGCCTTTCGAAAAGCAGTTAATCAAGCTGCTGACGAAACAATATTTGAAGAGGGCGTAGACAAAAAAGCGAAACAACATGCGTCAAGATTAAGAATACTGGCAGGGATCAAATGAAATTTAATGAAAAAAAACTTATTGAAATTATCAAAGAAGAGTACACGAAACGTCTGGCTGAAATTGAAATAGCTGCAAGAATTGCAGAAGCGCAATTAGTTGATAAACAAGGCAATTTATTACTTTCGCCGGACCTCAAAGTTAAACATAAGAAAAGTGGTTTTGAATATACTGTTGACACTATTGATGGTGATGGTGACGACATGATGATATATTTAAGAGCTCCTGAATCATCTCGGTTTGAACCCCCATCCGTTATGAAAAGAATGAACGAGCTTGATGAAGAGTTACTCAAGAGCAAAGAAAAATCCGCGGATATTAAAATCACCCAAATTGTTCCATCTTCTGGTGAGCCAATCGCAGATTTACCAAGCCAGGAATTAGAGGATGTTTTTGCAGTTACTGCACAAGAGTTTAAAAAAGAATATATAATAGATTAAGGATTAGTCAATGAATGAGAAACAATTAAAAAAAATTATTAGTGATTCGTTAGGTAAAAGTCAATTAGACGAAGCTTATGTAACTGCATCAAAAAAATATGAGCTAAGCACCGAGATGCTGTCAGAGAAGGCAAAAGCCGCTCATCAAGAGCTTTTTGAAAAATATAGTAAAGAATTAAATAAAATCTCTGCAGAGCTTGACGTTGCTGATAGAACAGAAGCAAATCCTAATAACGCAAAAATTAGAAGTTTAAAATTAGATGAGACGCACAATATTAATGGTTCATATTTACATGCTCTGTTTTTTGACAATATATCAGACGTGAACTCAATAGTCACGCTTGACTCTCTGGCTTACCTTAGGCTTGAACGCGATTTTGGTAAATTTGACGATTGGCAAGACGACTTCATAGCGTGTGCTTTGTCTAGTCGCGGTGGCTGGGCAATGACTGTTTATTCAATACCCTTGAAAAGATACATGAACGTAATAGTCGACGGCCATACTACAGGTATACCTGCTGCAACAATCCCTATTATTTGTTTAAATGTTGCTGAACATTCGTATTTTAGAGATTATTTAGCAAATAGAAAATCTTATGTTTATGCAATGATGAAAGAATTTAATTGGGACGTGATCGAAAGAAGGGTTAAAAAAGCCGAAAAGATAGCCAAAGTGATGGAGAAATAGAATGACGATATCGCCAGCTGAAAAACAACAGATGATTGCTACAATAAAAGTTCTCAATGATGAGATGCTTACTACTCTGTGGAAAACGATCACATCCAATGCTGGTGGCCTCACCGGGATGGATACAGATTTACTAAGGGTATTTTACGATGAGTTTAAAAAAAGACCCGGGCTATTACAATCGATTACAGATTTAAATAATAAAAAAACAAGAATAATGGAAATGGCTGGAATACGTCACAGATCCGATCTTCTTTTAGAAGAAGAAGATGACCTATTTGGTGACGACACAGAAGACAAGGCAGATACAGAAGACGACACCGACGACAAGGCAGAGGACGAAAAAGAGGAGCCAAAAGCCGATAATGAGTCTAAGACTGAAGATGAAATCCCAGATCAGCTAAGCCCAAAAGAAATTGCTGAACTCGGTCCCGGCGAAATAGACACTGGATTAAATGATGTATTAGGCCAAATATTTGCAGATAGCACAAAGTCATTAAAAGCAAAGATGCAAAGTGAAGCGTTGCATCGTAAACCAATGTCTTCATTTCTGTTCGAGGCTTTTGACCTTGATGATTTTGACATGAATAAGTTTGCAAGTGAGACAGCACGAATGATAAAACACTACGATACTGTACTTGACATTGAAGGTATGTTATTTAATAAGGCTAAAGAAACTCTGATGCAACAGTTTGGAGACAACGGCAAAACAGCAGTTGCTAGCTTTGAAGAACACATGGCAAGAGTGCACGGTATTGATTTAACTAATAAGTTTGCAGAGGATATGATACAACCTATAGCAGTAGGCGCCGGCGGTGGGGATGGTGCATAAAGAGAAATTATGAGCAAATCAAAAAAAAGATACAATTTCGAGAACAGAAAAAGTATTCATACGACAATGTCGTTGGGTACTCATTCTGAGTTTCGAATAAAACTTTTAAAAAAAGGTTTATCAATGCAGGAAGTTCTTGAAGAGTGTGCCATCCGTATAGCCCAGCAAGATAAATACATGGATAGAATGCTGGAAGAACTAGTTGAAAGAAAAATAACCGGTGAGAGAAAGATAGCCGAATCTGATGCGCAATCTCTTTATAGGCTAATAGAAGCAGAAGACGATGAAGAATAATTAGTATTTATTCCTCGCACAGCATAATTAGTATACGAGTTCTAAAATAAAAGGAGATTACAAATGGATATTCAAGAAGCGCTTGAAACAGTCAAAGAAAATACTGTTGATAAAGCTATAGATAGAGTTCAAGAAATTGCCAAGTCTGAAGAGCTGGCGCCAAAGAAAGGTGCCGGCGTAATAGATCGGATCCAGGAAAAGGTTGTTAGTCGAAAACTTTTAGTCTTTGGTGTTGCAACTCTACTTATGTGGTATGGCCTTGATTCTGAAACCTGGGGCATGATTGCTATGACTTATATTGGCGGACAAACAGCTATAGATTTTGCAAAAGTTTGGAAAGGAGCTTAAAATGAAAATATCTAAAAGACAGCTTAAAAAAATCATCAAAGAAGAGCAACAGAAGCTAGTCAGCGAAATGCGACAAATGGACATCGATCGAGCAGAGGGCCTATATTTTAATATGAGGCTTTCTGACAAGCTTGTTACTGTTGCTTCAGATCTAATTACTGATGCGATGGATAACGCGATGGAGGATGGCTTGGATGGACAAGAAGCCTATGAGCTCGTTCATGCAGTAATCAAAAAGCTAATGCGAGATGCAGACTCTAAGGCGAGATACTAAAATGAAAATTACAAAAAGACAACTTAGAAGAATTATTAGAGAAGAGAAGACAAAGCTATTAGATGAAACCTTGCAAGGCCTTCCAATGGCAGGAATGCCAGGCGGGCGTTCTGCCGATCCCGTTGTTGATGTTCTGGTAGATGGCTTGCTTGATCAGGCCATATCTCTGGACGCTGAAGCTGCGGAAATGATTGCACTAGATCTGGCTAAAAAGCTCGATCGGGCCGGTTTAGTCAAGCGATAAGGTGAGAAGCAGAAAGTAAAATGAAACTAACAAAAGCTCCTCAATAAAGGATAATAAAATGAAAATAACAAAAAGACAGCTAAGAAGAATTATTAAAGAAGCAATGAGCGCACAGATTGCAGCCAATACTGGTCGCGTAGCAAAATCTATGTCTGGTGGTCAATTGCCGCTTACACAAAAGGCTAAACAATGGCTGTCTTGGGGTGAAGGTTATGGCTTAAACCCTGAAGAAGACAATGAAGGTCAACTGCTTTTCTTTTTCGATCTTAACGACGACGTCGATGGTTCTATCGCCCGCGAAGCTGAGAGAATGGGTGGAGACTTGCAGATTGCAGGACAAGTCCCCGACGGAAACATGGTCATCTACACCGGCGAATACACCTCTGAAATTGCCTTAGGAGAGGAACTACGATGAAAATTACAAAAAGACAACTTAAAAGAATCATCAAAGAAGAGAAAGCTAAGCTTCTTGAAATGAACGTCGGATATGTGAAATTAGATAGACCAGCTAGCCCTGAACCGGTGAAAACAATGTCTAAAAACGAAGCACACACCGCACTCGTTGACACTAT
>MDTB01040201.1_pt1 | contig 12760 bp, 16 predicted proteins | sample 811161 | NCBI WGS metagenome assembly MDTB01 (sample SAMN05326650, study PRJNA326480) | marine metagenome | isolation source: seawater | place: Mediterranean Sea | collected 2009 | reverse complement strand
TTAAATCAAATTAGAACAAAAGTTGGAGTAATGTATGGAGATCCTACTACTACACCCGGGGGTAAGGCAATCCCTTTTCACTCATCTGTACGAATCAAGCTGGGTGCGGGACAACAAATCAAAGACAAAAAGGGGAATATTATCGGTATTAACGTTTCGGCAAAAACAATAAAAAATAAAGTTGCTCCGCCTTTTAGAACTTGTAACTTTGAAATACACTTTGGAAAAGGCATTGTAGAGCATGAACAGGCTTTTGATGTTTTAAGAAGGTTTTGTAAAGAGAACGGGCCTGTCATAACAGAAAAATATACAATTTCAATTGAAGGCACCGGTGCTTGGAAAACACTAAACATTGTCGAAAACGCGACGAATAAAAAATCTGAGAAGAAGTTTTATAAAGCAGATTTTGGTGAAGTATGGGCAAGCAAGGAGTACGGTCGATTTGTTGATACTGTATTTAATGCTGCTTATGCAGATGTAATGGGTAAATCTGACTCTGCCACAATAGATACTGAATCGTATGAAGAAGTAAGGCAGGTCGCAATGGACATTAATGATGATGAATTCGTAAACCCGGAGTAAAAAAATGAAAACGATGCTTATTGATGCAATGAATATTTTTGTAAGATCTTATGTTGTCAATCCTACCATAAGCGAACATGGTCATTATTTCGGTGGCTCTTTAGGTTTTTTAAAATCGCTGGGTTCATACGCAAGAAGATTTAGCCCAGATAGAATTATCGTAATATGGGAAGGTGGTGGATCTCCACGAAGAAGATCTTTACTGCCTGAGTATAAAGGCAATCGCAAGCCTGTTCGTCTTAATCGTTCTAAGATATACGAGGACATACCAGATACTAGAGAAAATTTTAACTATCAGGTCGCTGCAACAACAAAATTACTAAGTTTTACTGCAGCGGAGCAAATGTATGTATCAGACTGCGAAGCTGATGATGTTATTGGGTATCTTGCAAAAAATGTTCTAGATGGTGAAATTATTATCGCATCTTCAGATAAAGATTTTTATCAGTTACTTTCAGAAAAAGTGGCGATGTACTCTCCTACTAAGAAAAAAATTATAACCGCTACTGACGTGACAAATGAACATCAGATCCATCCTATAAATTTTGCAACGGCAAGATGTTTTGTTGGAGATAATTCTGATAATATTTCAGGCATACGAGGCATTGGATTAAAAACGATCGCAAAAAAATTTCCAAATTTGCGAAACTCTGATTTTGTCTCCGTAAACGATATAATTACTGAATGCGAAGCAATCCCGGAAAAGAAGCGTTTAAAGATGCATAAATCTATTTTGGAAAATAAAGAAACAATCAGAAGAAATTGGAAATTAATGTATCTTGATACTGGTAACTTATCTGCTGACCAAATTTTAAAAATAAAAAATAAGATTCAAAACAAAAACGCAAACCGCGATAAATTGGGAATGATAAGACAACTTATGACTGAAGGTATTAATATGCCAAAGTCATTTGATCCTCACAAATTTTTTTTAGATACAACAACAGTTCAGTAACGGAGAGATAATGAACGCAGTGTTCGAATTACAAGACGCAGGGCCATCACATTTCAGTCAATATGGTAAGGCCTTTCAAGAAAAAATATTTCAAGGCTTAATTACTGATCAAGAGTGGGCAAAACAGATGTCCGAAGTAATGAAGCCGCACTTTTTTGACTTAAAATATATTCAATACTTGACTGATCGATATTTTGCATATTTTGAAAAATATAGATGTTTTCCAACGATGCAATTACTGATAACTATTATCAGGGATGAACTAACTGGTGTGGGTTCAGATGGCTTACTGCGTGAACAAATCGTTGAATTCCTACATAGAGTAAGAGCTAATCCGCATCCTGGCGATTTAGACTATGTAAAAGATAGGACGCTTGATTTTTGCAAAAGGCAGGCTTTTAAAGAAGCACTAGAGCAGGCAGTTGATTTAGTCTCAGACGATAAATTTGAATCTGTCGTTGACCTTATGAAAAAAGCAGTTTCAGTCGGCATGCCGCATTCTATTGGTCATGATTTTTTTGAAGACATGGAAGCAAGGTTTCAGGAAATAATTCGAATAACATGTCCAACGGGTTTAAGCTATCTAGACACAAAGGAAGTGCTTGATGGCGGTCTGGGCCGTAAAGAATTAGGTGTTGTCGTTGCTCCAACTGGTGTCGGTAAGTCACATTGGCTTGTTGCTATGGGGGCAGAAGCTATGAGGGCTGGCAAAAATGTTGTACATTATACGTTTGAATTAAGTGAAACAGCAGTTGGGAAAAGGTATGATGCAAACCTTGTTGGGGTAAATTCAAACTCCATCAGAGAAAACAGGAAATTAATCAAGAAGTTTTACAATGAAAATGAAGGACTGGGCAGATTAGTGATCAAGGAATATCCAACACGTACTGCATCGGTTTCAATGCTCAGGAATCATATAGAAAAATTAAAGTTGCGAGGATTTATACCCTCAATGGTTATTATTGATTACGCAGACATTATGAGAAGTTCTAAGTCGTATGATTCAATAAGGCATGAGCTTATGCTTATTTACGAAGAATTGAGACAACTTTCTCAGGATTTTAACTTACCAATTTGGACAGCATCTCAGTCCAACCGTGCAGGATCTGGCGCTGAAGTTGTGGGTCTAGAAAATATGTCAGAAGCTTACGGAAAAGCTATGGTTGCTGATGTTGTAATTACGATTGCACGCAAACCAGAAGAAAAAGCATCTGGATTCGCAAGAATTTTTGTTGCAAAAAATAGAGCTGGAAGAGACGGTCTAATTTTTCCAGTTAAGATAGATACTAGTATGTCGACTTTTCAATCATTGACTGAAGAAGAAGCACAAGAGTACGCGCCAAAGCAGAGATTAAAAGAAGCTTGGAACGATTTTAAAAAAGAAAAGAAGGATATGTTAGTATGAAAAAATACAGTTATAATGAAGTCTACGATGCTTCGTTAAAATATTTTGACGGTGATGAATTGGCTGCTGGAGTATTTGTAGGTAAATATGCTTTAAAAGACCTTGAAGGTAATTATTACGAATTGACACCAGATGACATGCACCATCGTTTAGCAAGTGAATTTTCTAGAATAGAAAGCAAATATAAAAATTCTTTGAGCAGGGATGAAATTTACGATTTGTTTAAAAACTTTAAATATGTGGTACCCCAAGGGTCACCAATGGCAGGAATTGGTAATGATTACCAGATACAGTCTATATCAAATTGTTTTGTTATTGATTCCCCACATGACTCTTATGCAGGTATTTTACATACTGATCAGCAACAAGTTCAGATAATGAAGCGTAGAGGTGGAGTTGGGTTTGATATAAGTAAAATTAGACCAAGAGGGCTCGCATGCGAAAATGCAGCAAGATCAACTGACGGTATTGAAGTTTTTATGGAAAGGTTCTCAAACAGTTGCAGAGAAGTTGCACAGGGCGGAAGGCGTGGAGCACTTATGTTATCGATCAGTGTGCACCATCCGCAGGTACTGGATTTTGTCAAAATAAAGAGAGATTTGACAAAGGTAACTGGGGCTAATATATCGGTACGTGTAACTGATGAATTTATGAATGCAGTCAAAAGTAAGAGCGAATATGAACAAAGGTGGCCAGTGGACGCAAAGTCCCCATATATAACGCGAAATGTACCAGCCGAAGATATATGGAACGAAATAATTGAGTCAGCACACGCATCTGCTGAGCCGGGCGTACTGTTTTGGGATACAGCAAAAAACATGACACCAGCTGACATCTATGAAGACGAAGGCTTTGGTTCGACATCAACAAACCCGTGTGGTGAAATTATATTATCGCCAGGTGATTCGTGCCGTTTAATGTTGGTTAACCTTACATCTTTTGTTGAAAACGCTTGGAATGATAATGCAAAGTTTAATTGGGGAAAATTTGGAAGGATTGTTCAAAAAGCACAGAGGCTGATGGATGATATGATCGATTTAGAAATCGAGCAAATAGAAAAGATTTTAGCAAAGGTTAACCGTGACCCTGAGCCCGATTCAATCAAAATTATAGAAAAAGATCTTTGGAATTTCATTAAGAAACAGGCTGTACAAGGTAGAAGAACTGGTCTTGGTATCACCGGTCTTGGCGATGCTTTGGCAATGTTATCAATTACCTATGGTTCAAAGGAATCCATTGAAACAACGGAAGAAATTTATAAGTGGTTGGCTCTTAATTCTTATGAAGCTTCAATAGTTTTAGCGAAAGAGCGAGGCGCCTTTCCAATATGGGACTTACAAAAAGAAAACGGACATCCTTTTCTCGATAGAATTATTAGCGAACTTTTACCTGAAAGAATCAACGATTATCAAAAGTATGGAAGAAGGAACATTGCAAACACAACTACTGCACCAGCCGGCTCAGTATCTTGTCTTACACAAACCACTAGTGGCATAGAGCCAGCTTTTATGCTACACTACACAAGACGCAAAAAAATTAATCCAAACGATGAAAAGTCAAGTGTTGATTTTATAGACGAACTGGGAGACAAGTGGCAAGAATATACTGTTTATCATCACTTCTTTAAAAAATGGATGGATTCAAAAATTAACGTAGGTGAAGTTAATACACAAATTGAATATGACAATAGCCATCTTGTGCAGCTAAGCCCATATTCCGGCGCCACGGCAAATGAAATTAACTGGGTAAACAAAGTCAAGCTTCAGGCTGGCGCTCAAAAATGGATTTGTCATGCAATTAGTAATACTACTAATCTACCTGCAGACATTGATGTCGACACGGTAAAAAAAGTATATCAAATGGGTTGGGACACTGGTTGTAAAGGAATAACGATTTATCGAGATGGTTCTAGATCCGGTGTATTAGTAAGTGCAGATTCGAACAATAAAAATCATGATGAAAAAATAATAGATCGCCATGCACCTAAACGTCCCGAAACACTAAAGTGTGAAATACATCACACTACTGTTAAAGGCGAAAGATGGGTCGTTGTCGTCGGCCTTCTAGAAGGTAAACCTTATGAGGTTATGGGAGGAAAAGCTGAATTAATAGAGATACCAAGAAAATATTCAAATGGTACGTTAACAAAAAGATCCTATAAGACAACATCAAACAAGTATGACTTAAGGATACCGGATGGAGATGATGTTCTAGTAATTAAAGACGTCGTGAGTGTTTTCGATAACCCAAATCATGCTGGTTATACCAGAACTATTTCTCTTGCTCTGCGACACGGTGCACCAGTACAGTATCTTGTTGAACAGCTACAAAAAGACAAGGAAATGGATATGTTCTCCTTCTCGAAGGTTATTGCAAGATGTCTAAAAAAATACATTGCCGACGGCTTAAAAGCTTCGACAAGTGTGTGTACAAATTGTGGTGCCGAAGATACAATAATATATCAAGAAGGATGTCAAACCTGCACTGCTTGCGGCTTTGGCGCTTGCGGATAAAAAATTTTTTGGAGTTTAAATGCATTATACAACTAACGTTAGTCCACTAGTTAGAGAACTTGAGCTTAAGCATAACCCTATAATAATTAGGGTAAATAAATTTGATGAAGACTCTGCAAAGGAATTTTCTGCAAAAATGGCACTTGCACACAACACGGGTCAAAAGGTCATTCCTATCGTCATTGATTCTTATGGCGGGCAGGTTTATTCTTTAATGTCGATGATCTCTAATATAAAAACAGCGGAGATACCGGTTGCAACTATTATCGAAGGTAAGGCAATGTCATGTGGTGCCATCTTATTTAGTTTTGGAGAAGATGGTATGCGATATATGGATAAGGATTCAACTCTGATGATTCATGATGTTTCTTCAATGTCATACGGAAAAAACGAAGAAATCCAAGTTTCAGCTGCGGAGACAAAAAGATTAAATGATATTGTCTACAGGATGATGGCACGTAACTGCGGCCAACCGGACAATTATTTTAAAGATATTGTACATGATAAAGCACATGCTGACTGGTTTCTCGATGCCGAGGAAGCGAAAAGGCATAAGTTAGCAAATCATCTCCGTGTTCCAAAATTACAAATTAATGTTGATGTTTCGATTGAAATGTTGTAGACGCATAATTACTCTTAAATGGAGAGTTAAGCATGCAAAAGATATTTTCTGAATGGATCTGTACAGTGAAAGCAGCTGAACTTTGGTTTCATGCTGCCCATCACCTAACTAAAGGAACTGGCTTTTCGGGGGATCATGTCAATCTGTATGGCAAGATCTACCTCGAACTGCAAGAAGAATTTGATGCTGTGGCTGAAAGAGTATTGGGTCTTACTAATGACGAAACTCTTTTATGCCCAAAACATTGCCTTAGCATGACCTTAAAACTCATGGACCTATATCCTTCTCCGATAAACATGGCAGAGCATGATATAGCTTTAACCGCACATAAGATAATTTTAGATTACTGTATGTGGGAAAATGCTTTTCATGCAAAATTAGATGAGCTTGGAATGCTTACATTAGGTTTAGATGACCTTTTGTCTTCCAACGCTAGCAAACACGAAAGTTACGCATATTTATTACAACAACGAATAAAAAAGCAGTAATAGAGCTCAAGCATTAAAAAACATTAAGAAAAATGGAGCAATTGAAATGAAAATCACAAAAAGACAATTAAAAAGAATTATTCGTGAAGAGTACTCGCAGTTAATCAAAGAAGAAAAACGAAATATTATTAATGAAGGAAATTCAAGTGTTGATTATATGATTGGTTATGAAGATGCGAGAGATGATTTGCCAATGAATCCGACACATTCCAAAAACGGATTTTATCAAATGGGATACGCCGACTTTATGAACGACATTCATGACAACTATCGACAACTTATAAAAGATCAACAAGGTATGTAAACGCCTTTAAATTTAGGTTTTAAAAATGGCAATCGATAAAGAATTTTATAATGAAGCATCTGCTTCAAAACTTGGCTGGGAACCGGAATGGTTTATTCCCAGCCATAAACTTTTTGACAAGCAGCTTACAAAAGCGATCAAAGCATACCAGGTATCTAGAGGCTTAACAGCCGATGGCTTATGTGGACCTGGTACTTTTCGCCACATAAATTCGGATGTAGAAGCTCAACGTGAAATGGAAAAGTCTGGTTGGGTCTCTGATTCTTCAGATGTTATTTGGTGGCAGGATAAACCTATAAAAATTGATTGGCCATCCGACAAGGTCCATACTTTTAAGGACTCTGGATTCCCATATCCTATCAGTAAGGGTGTTACAAAGAATAGTCGTAAGAGAACAATTAAGTCATTTGTTAACCATTGGGATGTTTGCTTGAGTAGTATGAGCTGCGCCAAGGTACTTGCTAAACGTGGTGTTTCCGTACACTTCTGTATTGACAATGACGGCACAATCATACAGCTGCATGACCTAAATGACTCATGTTGGCATGCCGGAAATCGTAATGTTAACAAGTACTCTATTGGTGTTGAGATATCAAACGCTTATTATCCTAAGTATCAGCCTTGGTATCAAAGAAATGGTTTTGGAAAAAGACCAATGATGTCCGGGGCTTTGGCTCAAAACAAAAAATTAAAACCTTTTACTTGGTTCTATCCTGTGCAACTCGAAGCACTAGATGCTTTATGGAAAGCTGTACACGAAGGATGCGATATACCTTTAGAGGCACCCGCTACAAAATGGGCTTATGATTCCGCATGTGCATCCGGTCGATTCAAGGGTTTCATGAATCATTTTCATTGCTCTAAAAAGAAAATAGACGTGGGTGGTTTAGATATAGAGAAAAGACTATCAAAGTTACAATAACGCTATCTAAGCTAAGCAAAATAAGATTTATAAATATAAGTTAACTCCTATATAATCTAATGTACTTGATTATCAGGAGTTTTTATGAAAAATTGGAATTATTTAAAATCAAACAAAAATAATAATCCAAAAGTTGTGGTAAGAGGAACAAAAAAAGATCGACCGCCATTTAAATGGGCTGGGGCCAAAAATAGAATGTTTGGAAAATACATGGCTACAGGGGTTTTTACTGAGCACGAACCAAAAATATTTGTTGATATGTTTGCAGGAACCGGTGCTGTCGGGTGGTGGGTAGCAAAAAATTACCCAAACACTACTATCGTACTAAACGAGACTTGTGATGAACTCATAAACATGTACAGGGTGATGCAATCAAAAACTTACTCTGCGTTTGAAAAAGAATACAAGCGTCACGTAAGTGCATACTGTAGTTTTAATAGTCCCGATGATCGTAAAAAGCATTATTATGGTTTACGTGATAGGTATGCTCTTAACTATCAAACAATGAATAAAGTGGAACAAGCAGCAGCACTATTTTATATGCTTCAAACCGGATTTAACGGTATTTGGCAAACGTCAGAAAATTTTAACTTTAGATACGCATCACCGGCAGGGTTAATGACTTGGAAACCAAACGGAGATCTTTTTGATCTAAACAAAATTAAAAACTATTCTAGCTTTATTGATAAATGTGTCTTAGTATCTGGGGATTTTGAAAAGACCAATTGTTTCATGAATTCAGACACTTGGTTTTATGCAGACCCACCGTATAGGGTTTCAAAAGCAAAATATAAGTCCTCTGGTACTTTTAACGACTTTGACCAAGTGCGACTTTGCGACTTCTTAAAAGATGCTCATAAGTGCGGTGATTTAGCAGCAATGTCAAATCGAGAAAATTCTGATGTTGATGATCAAGAGGGTTTGACTGGATCTGTTCAAAACGGATGGTACGCAGATAAGTTTAACGATGACTGGAATGTCAAATACTTTAAAGTAAAATATACTGCCGGCCGACACAATAGAGGTCAGCTTGGCACAGAAGTCTTAATTAAAAATTATAAATGAGGAATACATGAAAAGAACTATCTGGTTAATTGATATTGATGGAACCGTATGTGAAGATGTTCCAAACGAGGAAGCCCACAAATTTGCAACGGCAAGTCCTTTGCCTGGAGCTCTTGAAAAAGTAAAAGAACTTTACGAAAAGGGTGATCGTGTGACATTTTTTACGTCAAGAACGTCGGAACATGCAGAAGTAACTGAGCGTTGGCTGAACTATCACGGCTTTCCATACGAATCAGTTTGTTATAATAAACCCCGCATTAAAGATGGAGAAATGTATCACTGGGTTGACAATAAGTCTGTGTTTTCTTCATATCTGCCGGAGGGGCTTAGATGAAAATAGATTTATATGGTGATGGAATTGGGTGTGTTGAATATGTACAGCACATGGGTGAAGACATTACTATTGTCAACAGCGCGAGGGTCAGTTTTGGAAAACACAAAGAACAAATCGATAATAAAGACCGAAGACTCATTAGATACCTTATCAAACACAGGCATACGTCAACGCTTGAACACAATGTTGCTACATTTAGGTTTGTGGTACCTCTTTTTGTGCGTAGTCAGCACCATCGCCATAGAACTTTTTCTTATAACGAAATTAGTCGTCGCTATACTGAAGAAAACCTTAGATTTTATGAGCCTTTGAGTTTTAGAACTCAACACAAAAGCAATCGACAAGCCAGTAATATAGAAGAACTGATCGATCCAGTCATTGTGCCAGATCTTGCGGACACTGAATTTGGTCTTACGGCTTCTAATAAGATTAAGCAACACCACCAAGAATCTGTTAACCTATACAATACTTTGATGGCAAGAGGTATATGCCGTGAACAGGCACGTGGAGTACTTCCGCAAAATATGTACACCGAATATTATGGTACCGCAAACCTGAATAATCTTCTGAAGTTCTGTAGTCTTCGATTACACGAAGGAGCTCAGTGGGAAATTCAAAAAGTAGCCGAGGGAATCATCGGAATCTGTAAAAATCTGTGGCCAATTACAATTAAATCTTACATCAATTGCCTAGAGGACAAAGCTCTATCAGAACGCCTTGAAAAAGTACAGGTCGTCGCTGATGAACCGCATAATTAAAAATGTTGGGGTTCTTTTTGTACTAAAGATATTTTTGGAGAAATTTAATGAGCAGTGATAACAATGGTTGGGGCGAATACTCCAAAATGGTTCTTAAAGAGCTAGAAGTACTTAGTCAAGGAATAACAGCCTTAAAAGCAGACATGGAAGGATTGAAAAGAGAAATGGCTGAACTAAGAGCAAAAGAAGACCGAGTCAAAGAATTGGTAGAATGGAAACGCCGCGTGGACGATGTCGCTTCCCCAGTACAGCTTAGGGACTTACAACAAGAAGTTCAAAGACTCCAAGATTTTAAAGTAAAGGCCACCACAGCATTTATAGCAGCTCAAATGGTCGTTGCCGCAGCTTTTGCATTGTTAAAGTTGTTTTAAACAAATTTATAAAAACCAAATAACTCCTGTATAATCTAATAGAAATGATTATGCGGGAGATTTTTTATGCCTGAAGCACCAGAAGTACGATCCATGGCCATGTCCTTGGCCAAATTATGGTCTGGTAAAACATTGAAGAAAGTAGAGATACTTTCTGGTAGATATACGAAGAAACCACCAACTGGTCTTGATATGTTTGAAGCTTCATTGCCTTCAAAGATTATCGGTGTTGGCGTCCATGGAAAGTTTTCTTATGCTATTCTAGAAAATGAAACATTCGCTTGGTTCACAATGGGAATGACTGGATCCTTCACAAAAGAAAAGACCAAACACTCACGGGTTAAATTTTCTTTCGATGGGTTTGATACATACTACACAGATATTAGGAACTTTGGTACCGTTAAGTTTGTTCGTGGGAAACATAAGATGATCGAGAAGCTTGAATCCCTCGGTCATGACCTTATTGCGGAGGACATGAATAACGATGAATTCATTATCCGGATGCAGGCCAAATCCAAGTGGCCTTTGTGCAAAGCAATGATGGATCAGTCGATTGTGGCAGGGATTGGTAACTATATTAAGGCAGACGCTCTTTGGCTAGCGAGGTTAAGTCCAAATCGACTCGTAGGCGATTGCACTGATGAAGAACTAATCAGCTTGAAAGAATGCGTCAGACGAGTTATGCTTGAGTCTTTTAATTCTGGTGGGGCAACTATCCGCACTTACAAAAATATTGACGGAGAAGAGGGTGAATACGGATCCAGGTTCCTTGTATATGGTCGGAAAGAAGATGTAGATGGAAATCCAGTAATTCGAGAAGAAACCAAAGATGGTAGAACGACACATTGGTGTCCGGCAGTGCAATCTTGAGAATAGGTGATTTAGTAAGGTCCGCACCGGAAGACCGGATAGGAATTATCGTTGATTGGTATGTGATATATGACAGGTTTGGAGATGCTGTAGAAAAGCTTGCGGTGGTATGCTGGAATTCTTGTAGTCATACTGAAAATGAATACCCTGACATGCTTGAGGTCATAAATGAAAGTAGGTGATTTAGTGCGAGTAGTAAAAAGACACAAAAGCGCTGGCGATTTAGGTGTGATTATCGCTTGTTCAGATAGTACGGTAAATGTTTACTGGGATGTTTCAGATTCAACTTATTGGATAGAAAAAAAATTCTTAGAGATACTACATGAATGTAGGTGATTTAGTTGTAAAAACAGGTGGGTACAACTCAGAAGCTAGACAAACGGGCGTTATCATAGATTTTTCATATTATGTGTGCCCTATTTCTCAAGTAAATAAGCAAAAAGTTGTAGTACTTACAAGTGAAGGGATAGAAAATTGGATAACAAAATTAGTAGAAAAATTATAAAAAACAACAAAAACGTGTTAATATAAAATGATTTAAAAACACAAAGGAGATAATATGTCTGATACAAAAAATACATTCTTACTAACTGATTCAACAATCGCACAAATAGCAAGGTGTTTACAAGTTGCTATTCTTACGGGAACCGATATAGCAGATAATCTTAGGCAGCTCGAGCTAGAAGTCAAAGACAACGGTAAAATTGGGGCAACAAAAGAGTATTTAAATATATTTAATAATAATATTGAGAAAATGCTTCAAAACGGACCATCAACTGATGTCGGACAGCAGCTTACGCTTGATTTTGATTAATGGGAGATTTAGTTGAAATTATCTTATGCTCAGAAAAAAAGGCTAAAATCACTTTCAAAAAGATTTTTTTCTAATTATAATTCACTTGAAGAGTGTAAGGATATCAACGATCACTATCATACAGATTTTCAGGTTTTTATAGAAAAGCTCTTGGTTGAACACTGTGGTTTTAAAAAAGAAGAGCCGAAACCTGAGTTTTATCGACCTAGAAAAGTTGGTACAAGGCCGGGGAAAAGAAAACCTGGTACAAGACCACCAAAAATTGGTGAGCGGATTAAAAAAGACAACAATGCCTTGATTAAAGCAAAGATCGAAAGTGGTATTGTACCAGGTTTTTCTAGGCTTGAAAACTCAAGACCAGATTGGGAAAAAAAAGCTTGGAGGCTAATAATGATGAACATTCATCCGGATAGACTCGACACTGTATCAAAGGATGAAATGGATAAGCTTCAAAGAATGCAGATTGGTGAATTAATACGTATTAATGATTCTGCAGAAATGTTAATTTGTTGCTGTCACTTGCTGGGTTTATTGCCAGAAATTTCTATATATGAGCAAGAAAGAAAGCTGAGGGTCGCTACTGCAAAACTTACGCAACAAATAAGTGATATTCATAATTCTGTTCCATGGGTCTGGGGTGAGTCTTTTGTTGATAACAACATCAGGTTACAGGTTGTAAAGTCTGTTCTTCAAAATAATAAAATTTCTTTGCCTTCTGATGAAAAAATATTATCTTTTATAATTAACAATAGCTAAT